>Ga0315295_10000029_pt1 | contig 148069 bp, 109 predicted proteins | sample YL17G14_0_MG_FD_204453 | JGI IMG/M metagenome (GOLD analysis project Ga0315295, IMG submission 204453) | Sediment microbial communities from Yellowstone Lake, YNP, Wyoming, USA - YL17G14_0 | ecosystem: Environmental > Aquatic > Freshwater > Lake > Sediment | place: USA: Wyoming | collected...
GACGACGAACTCCCGTTCAGCGGCCAGGGGGTGCGGGTGTGGGGGGTATCCGGCGGGGAGGTCGATAATTACTACGAGCAGCACATGCGGGCGCTGAAGGGCGAGGCGCCGGTATCCGACGCTGGATGGCTCAAGGACGAGCTGGAGAAGGCGCCCCAGACGGTCATGGACATCGCCATGAAGATGCTCGGACAGATCCTCGATGCCATGGGCGGTCCCGAGGGCATGATGAATCAGATGGCCGACGCCTTCACAGCCCCGGATGGCCCAATGGCGCAGATGGCCAAGGGCATCGGCGAGGCCTTCGGCGAGACGGCATCGGTCGAAAACGTGGATGATGCTGAGAAGGAGAGCGGCGGCGTCCTGACGAAGAAGGCCGAGAGGACCATCAGACCTGTGCCCAAGCCAAAACGGAAGGTCGCCGTAAAAAAGAAGGGCAAGGCTAAGGCAAAACGCGCTTCCCCGAAGAAGGCCAAGCACCCGGCCGGCCGGAAAGGGAAGAAGAAGAAGTAATGGACCTCCAATCCCTCATTCCATCGAGGCGATAAAAAAAAGATTTCACCTCGAAAAATATTTTCGAGAATGTATTTATACTCCATCCTCTATTTGGAATGAGACCCGAATGGGTTGCTCACGCTCACGACGGTAAATGCCCCTGCGGACGCGAAGCAGCTCGAATGGGTTCGAATGGAAATCACATTAGGGGGAGAAAACATGACAACGCGAAATCCAACAGCATTCTTGAAGGAGGAATACCAGGAGCTTGTGAAGCAGTCCATTGACTGGAGGCCAAGGGTCCTGCAGTCGGCGTCCCAGCCCCACGCTAAGTACGATGGCAAGGAGGTCCTCATGTTCTGCTCGAACAACTACCTCGGTCTCACCACTCACCCGAAGATGAAGAAGGCCATGATCGAGGCCACCGAGAAGTACGGGACGGGCTCCGGCTCCGTCCGGCCCATAGCCGGCAACATGGAGCTGCACATCCAACTCGAGAAGCGGATCGCCAAGTTCAAGGGCGTCGAGTCGGCCCTCGCTTACATGTCCGGCTTCGCCACGAACCAGGGCCTCACCCCAACGCTGGCGGGCCCTGGCGACATCATCATAAGCGACGAGCTCAACCACGGCTCCATCATCGACGGCGTCAGGCTCACCAAGGCCGAACGCGGCATCTACAAGCACACCGACATGGGCGACCTCGAGAAGGTCCTGAAGGAGGCCGACAAGAAGTACAAGAAGATCTGCTTGATCACCGACGGCGTCTTCTCCATGGACGGCGACATCGCCCCCCTGGACAAGATCGTCCCGCTGGCCGAGGAGTTCGGCGCCATGGTCTACGTCGACGACGCGCACGGTGAGGGCGTCCTCGGCAAGGATTACAGCGGTAAGGGCGCGGTCGATCACTTCCAGATGCAGGGCAGGGTCCACATCGAGATGGGCACCTTCTCCAAGGCCTTCGGCGTCGTCGGCGGGTTCGCCGCCGGCATCGAGGACCTGAGGAACTACGCCCTCAACAAGTCCCGCAGCTGGCTCTTGTCCGGCACGCACAGCCCAGGCACGGTCGCGGCTTGCATTGCAGCCCTAGATGTCGTCGACACCGAGAAGCAGCATGTCAAGAACCTCTGGGAGAACACCAGGTACTTCAAGAAGGAGCTCCAGAGCTTGGGCTTCGACATCGGCAGGTCCGTCACACCCATCACCCCGGCGATGTGTGGGGAGAGCGCCAAGGCCCAGGAGCTGTCCAAGAAGTTGTGGGATCAGGGCGTTTACGCGCTGCCCATCGTCTTCCCGATGGTGGCCAGGGACAAGGCCAGGATCAGGAACATGATAATGGCATCCATGACCAAGGACGACCTGAACAAGGCCCTCGCGGCCTACGAGAAGGCCGGTAAGGCCCTCAAGATCATCTAAGGCATTGGCCTTGGATGTATGGAACGAGGATGGGGCGGTCAACGACGGCCTTCCCATCCTGTTTTATTTTCCTCTATTCATTTTCCAGCCAAATCGATTAAATTTATAATGGAAAAAAACATAACCCAGCGTCCCCATTCCACGGACGATGCCGGAGCCTTTCAGTGATGTGCAGATCGATATCGAGACACCGATCCATCCAACGGAATCCATCGAGAAGATTCAAAGGGCCATCTCGAACCTGTTCCCAGATGTCGTCTTCCTTGAACCGCAGGATGGCCGCCTATGGGGAACGGCCAGGGACATCGGGAAGCTGAAGGAACGACTGGCGGCCCAGGCCATCAGGAACGCCTCCCGGAAGGTCCTGCTCAACGGGATACGACCCGGGCACCTGTTCTTCGCACTGTCGAAGCAGGTGGCCTTCGTGGGCCGGGTCAACTTCAGCGACGATGGCCCCCTCGGGGACATCATTGTAATCGTCCGGACCGAGCAACCCGGATTATTGGTCGATTACCTGACCGACAAGAAGGACGAGGGACCCCTCCCGCGAAGAGGTCATCCTCGAAAGGACGCGAGGGTCTGCAAGGACGAGTACCTAGGTCACCCGGGGGATTGACCGATGCATCCGAGGATAGCGGTCTCGGCGCCGCTCTTCTCCATGCTCCCGCTCGACGAGATGCTAGATAATATCGAGAAGGAGTTCGCCATCTGGGAGCTCATCTCCGAGGCCAATTGCAGGCTCACCGAGGTCAAGGGCCGCCTCAAGGAGTTCATGTCCTCTTCCAAACTTCGATTCACCGTGCATGGGCCCATCAGCGACATCAACCTCGGGAGCCTGAACCCGGCCATGCGCAAGGCCGCCCTGAAGGAGACCATCGAGAACATCGAGCTGGCCGGCGAGCTCGGGTTCTCAACTGTGTCCCTGCACATAGGGTTCCTGAGCCCACTTACGATCCTCTATCCAGATAGGACCAGAGAGCTAACCAAGGCCACGCTGAAGTACATCGATAGGGCGGCCGCCGAGGCCGGCGTGAAGGTCGGGGTCGAGAACATGCCAAGGACGAAATGGGCCGTCTTCGTCGAACCCTGGGAACTGGTCCAGGCCATCGAGGGGACGGACCTTGGGATCTGCTTCGATATAGGTCACGCGAACATCACCGGGAACATAACGGAATTCCTGCTGCTCAAAGACCGGATCATAAACATACACATCCACGACAACCATGGCAAATGGGACGAGCACCTGGTCCTCGGGAAGGGCGACATCGACCTCAGGGGACTTGTTAAAAAGCTCGAACCGAGGTACAAGGGCAACTGGGTCATCGAGTGCAACAAGCTCGACGAAGGCGTGGAGAGCAGGAAGGTCCTTGAGAAATGGCTCAAGTGACCGCGCCCGGAAGATGGCATAAATATCCCTGAGACCATTCGGTGTTCTGATGGTCACCATAGGCAGGCTCTTTGTCGCGGACTGCAGGTCCATGCAAGAACTAGGTGATGGGGCCATCGAACTTATCGTCACCTCGCCGCCATACTGGCACCTCAAGGACTATTCCGTCGAGGGCCAGATCGGCTACGGCCAGGCCCTCCACGAGTATCTCACGGACCTCTATCGCGTCTGGAAGGAATGCCTGCGCGTTCTGAGGCCAGGGCGGCGCCTTTGCGTCAATATCGGTGACCAGTTCGCCAGGGCCTCGGTCTACGGCAGGTACAAGATAATCCCCCTGCACGCGGAGGTCATCTCACAGTGCGAGTCCATGGGTTTTGACTTCATGGGCTCGATAATCTGGCAGAAGAGGACCACCATGCGGACCTCGGGCGGGGCGCCCATCATGGGCTCGTTCCCTTACCCGCCGAACGGCATCGCAGAGCTGGACTACGAGCACATCCTCCTCTTCAAGAAGCCGGGCAAGGAACCGAAGGGCGCGGTCCCAACGGAGGTCAAGGAGCGGTCCAAGCTCACCAAGGCCGAATGGAAGGACCACTTCAGCGGCCACTGGCGATTCGCCGGGGCCAGGAAGCTGGGTCACGAGGCCATGTTCCCTGAGGAACTGCCACGGCGCCTCATCCGCATGTTCACCTTCGTCGGGGAGACCGTCCTGGACCCGTTCCTCGGCAGCGGGACCACCATGAAGGCTGCCATCGACCTTGGTCGATTGGCCGTCGGTTACGAGATAAACGAGGCCTACATGGAGGTGCTCATGGGGAAGCTCGGGGACCGGTTCGATGCGGTCCAGGTCCTTCATCCCGAGAGGCCTGCCCGCCCTCTCCAGCCAGTGACCTACAGGCCGAGCATCCAGGATGCCAGGCCGAAGGTCGACCCCAGGTCCGAGCGCATGGGCGCCCCGGAACCGGTGAAGGTCGTCGATATAACAGACGAGACGACGCTTCGCCTGGAGGACGGTCGGAGCGTGCGCCTGCTCGGGCTCAAGGTCGCGAAGGTCCACCGGCAGAAGGTGCTGGACTACCTCAACGGGCGGGTGAGGGGCAAGATGATTTTCCTCAGGTTCGACGATCGCATCGGGGATAAGGGCGACCCGGCGCGGGCCTACGTCTACCTCAAGAACAAGATATTCATCAACGCATACCTGGTCAGGTGCGGCCTGGCCTCGGTCGACGAGGCCTGCGATTTCTCGATGAGATCCAAATTCTCCCGGCTGAGGAAGGACCGGCCTAAACATATTGAAAAATGAACAAAAGGACGATAGGGCCGTTCAGTCCAACATTATGTCGGGACCACCGGATTTCTTTGGCCCAGGCTTGGCAGGCGGCCCGGCCCTTCTCGGTGGTGGCGTCGGGGCGGGCGGCTCCTCCTGGACCTCCTCGAACTCCTCGGAGGGGCCCTCGTGGACCTCTTCGAACTCCTCTGCGACCTCCTCGAAGGATTCGCCCTCCGTTGGGGCCCCTTCATGGACCTCCTCGAACTCCTCCGTGGGCGGCTCCTCGGGGACCACCTCTGCCTCCTCGATGGGTTCGGGTGCCGGTGCGGGCCTCGGGGGCGGTGTCGGGGCCTTCTTCGGGGGAGCCACAGGGGCCGGTGCTGGCCTTGGTGCGGCCTTGGGCGGCGTCGGAGCAGGTTTGATGACAGCCACGGGCTTCGGCGGCGGAGGGGCCGGTTCAGGCTCCTCCATGGGCGCCTCCTCCTCCTCCTTCGGTGCTGGTGTCGGCTTCGGAGCAGGCTTCTCCTTCACATCCGCCTCCCCATCAGGCACCGGCGGTAGCTCGTCCTCCTCCAGAAGCCCTATGGACGCCTTCAGCTCCATGGCGTACTCGCTCTCGGGGTTCAGCTCCAGGGCCTTCTTGTAGGCCTCGATGGCCTCCTCGTTCTTGCCCAGCTTCTTCAGCGTGACGCCCCGGTTGTAATATGCCTTGTCGCTCTTGGGGTTCAGTTCTAGGGCCTTCTTGTAGCAGGCCAGGGCCTCCTCGAGCTTCCCCAGCTGGTCCAGGGCGCAGCCGATGTTGGTCCAGGCGATGTTGTTGTCGATATTGATCTCCAGGGCCTTGTTGTAGCACGCGACGGCCTCGTCGGTCCTGTTCAGCTTCCTGAGGGCCACGCCCTTGTTGTACCATGCCGTGAAGTTGCTCGGGTTGATCTCAAGCGCCTTGTCATAGCACGCGATGGCCTTGTCGAACTTCTCCAATCTGTCCAAGGCGAACCCGATGTTGGTCCATGTCTTGTCATTGTCCTTGTTTATCTTCAGGGCCTCGTTGTAGCAGGTTATGGCCTCCTCTATGTTGCCCTGGCGGCGCATGATTATGCCCTTGTTGTACCACGCCTTGTCGTTCTCCTTGTCCATCTCTATGATGGCATCGAAGCACTTCAGGGCAGTGTCCATGTCGCCTGCTTTGACGGCCTTCTCGGCCTGTTGGAGGAGCTCTGCCTCGGTCGCCATGTTCTCACTCTTTTCCCGTTGCTATCGGCGCTGGTCTATTTCTTCGGGACCTTCGCCACCGCGCCCGGCTGGGCCGGCTGCTCCCCGGCCGGCGGCGGCGGGAGCTGGCCCGGTGTAGCCGCGGCGGCACCGGCGTTCTTCTTGAACTCGACGCCGCACTTCGGGCATTCGGTGGCAAGGGCCGGTATCCAGGCGTCGCACTCCGAGCACTTCACGACCTCGGTCTCGAACTCAGTGCCGCACTTCGGGCACTTGGTGGCGTTCTCGGGTATGAACGCGCCGCACTCACCGCATTCCACCACGGTCCCCCAGGTCTTCATGCGTAGGTATAGGAAGATGCCTGCGACGGCGGCCACGATCACGATGACGACGATCACGAGGATTATCAGGAAGATCGGGATGGGCGCTGCGGTCTTCACTCCCTTGATCGTCAAGGTGTCGGCTCGCTGGCTTGACAGTGAGGTGTTATAATACGGATGTACCGCGTCGACCGTCGTGGTTATCATGTACTGGTTGTCCTTCTTGAGCTTCATGTTTATCGTGAAGGTCACCGAGAACCTGCCATCGCCGGTCGTCGTGCCCGTTGCCGTCACCGTGGTCCCTAGGATCCGGATGCTCACAACGCTGCTGGCTTGCACAGGTGTCCCGGTGTTGTACTTAGCTATACCGGCTACCGTGATCGTGTCCGCGGACTGATAGATCATCTTGTCCTCGAGGTCCTTGTTGGGCACACCGGCCTTGTTATATATTATGACGGATACCGGGATCTCCGGCAGGACGGTGATGTTCAGGGTCTGGCTGAGCTTCAAGGGCGTCGCCGGGCTCGATGGGTCCGTGTAGGACGCGCCAACAGTGACGAGCTGGTTCTGCTTATCCAGGCCCTTGTTGACCATCTTGAACGGGACATCGAAGGCACCGGTCATGTCGGTGTCGGACGATACGGTCATGTTCGATGACCCGACCGATATGGTCATATGGACCTTGTCGTTCGGCGGGGTCGTGATACCGCCCTCGTAGGTGACCTTCACGACGCCTGAGACCCGGACATCATTGTTCGGCGGGACTATCTTGGTCTTGTTGAGGGCCAGGTCGACATATTGCAATCCCTCGATGGCCGGAACGCAGCCCGGGAAGTTGATGTCGTAGTGCTGGTCGCCTTTGGCCATACCGACGCTGAACTCGAATGGCGCGGCCGAGGGGCATCCCGTCACGACCACCTTGTAGTTACCTAGGTACTGGTGATTGTCCCCCTTCGTTATCTGCTCGGCCAGTAGGTCCTCTGCGGCCTTCCCGTTAGAATCTGTAACCAGGGAGGATGGCGGGTTTATGCTGCTTCCGCCGACCCTCGTGATGGTTATCGGGGCGTTGGCAATGGGGCCGTTCAAGGAATTGGTGATGTTCAGATCGATGCGGAACCAGACCAGGACCGAGGCATCGCCCAGGACCTTCACGACATGCCCACCCGTCACGGTCACGCCCTTCAGGGAGCCGCTCGTGGACTCCGGACCATAGACGATGTCCGCGTCGAACGTGGACTTCTCCCCGTTGAACCCTCTGCAGTGCTGTTCGAACTTGTCGTAATTGACCTTGCTGTTGATGATGCTGCAAACGCCATTGGAATATAGGATAAGGCTCGAACCGGGCATCACGAAGTGGAACTGTGTCGGGTCATCGGAGGCCAAAGGCAGCCAATTGCCCCACATGTCCGCGTTCTGGATCGTGGCCGAGGTGGTGGCCGTCATCTCGAAGTGGTTGATATGGAACTCGCCGCCACCCATGGCCAGCGTGCCGCCCGTCACGTTGGAAACGCTCGACTCGTCCGGGCTGATGATGTCACCGTTCGCGGTCAGGCTCGAGGCGTGTGACACGAGCCATGAGCCCCTGATGGTGCTTCCCAGGGTCACCTGGAAGTTGTTATACTTCCCCCTGATGTTGGCATTGATGATCACGGTCTTCATGGCCACGTTGCCGCTGACGCCGACGACCGCATTGGCATTGATCATCGACTTGCCCTGGACGTTCTGGTCGTCCCCGGTCTTCAGGAAGGCCGAAGGACCGATGATGTAGATGTTCATCCTCCTGGCACTGGTGATGGTCGTGTTCTCGAGGATGAGCTGGCCGCTTCCCTCGATGTAGATGGCGGCCTGGAAGTCCTTGTCCTGGATGGCCGTGATCGTTGAGTTGACGTAGGTCACGGGGACCGTGACCTCCATGCAGCCAGTAAAGGCCAGGGTCTGACCGTTTATGACGCTCTGGGTCGGCTTGTATGAGGTGGGGCAGATTTTCGGCGGGACTGGCTCGAATATCACATTAAGCTTGTCATGGGACGCATTGTACCCAAGGTCCGGGTGCATGGCCAGCCTGTATGTGACCTTCGTACTGTAGGTGTCGAAGGTCCCTATGAACTCATAGTTGCCGCGATACCCGTCCGGCCCGGCCACTATGATGTCGCTCAGGAGGGACATGGTCATGTTTCCGTTCTCGTCCGAGGTTTCAGCATAAGCCGAGTTCTTGGGATCGGCCGAGGTCTCGGTGTAGGCCTCGATGGTCGCGCCCTTTATCGGCATGTCCGTCGTGTCTGCCACATGGATCGCAAGGGTCCTAAAGATCAGTATCGACGATGTGTCCGTGGCATCGAAGGACAAGGGATTCTTCAACGACGGGCATCTGTTCCAGATGGTCTTGAAGATGACCTGGGCGTTGTTCTTTGCCAGTATCTGGATGGGGTCGGTCATCGAGCAGAAGGAGGAGTTTTCCATCGTCATCTTCGTGTTGCTGATGTACGCCTGGGAATCCTCCGTGATGTTGAAGTCCGTGTACGAGATACTCGCCGTCCCGCCCATAAAGACGAAGTCGCCCTGGATGTTAGAATTTCTTATATTGGAGGACGTCCCGATCATTATGCCCCCGTCATTGATGGTGGTGTCCGACATGTCTAGGCTCGCCGAGAAGTTGGTGTTCAGGCTCCTGATGGTCCCGTTCTGGATGTTGGAGTTCTCTATCCATAGCTTCCCGTTGTCCATGATGGTGATGAAGAACCTCTGGTTGCTGGTGATATTGCAGCCATTGATGGTCAGGGTCGAACCACCGGTCAGCTCGATGCCGTACTCGAAATCCTGGTCCTGAACGAGCTTTATGTCACAGACCTTGTTCGAATCCTGCTTCATGTCGATATTTGCGTTGTCGAAGAGGGCGATGAAGCCCTTGTACTGCTTGAGCCCTACAATGGCGGCATTGGTGTTCCCGGTGTAGATATTGTCAAAGCCGGTCTGGGTATTGAAGACCAGGACCTCGAGGGTGGCATTGTTGTTTCCCATCGTCTGGTTCAATTCCTTCGGATTGCTGGTGGTTAGGTCGGCATAGAAGTGCCTCGTCCCCCTCATTCCCGTCGTATTATATGCGAATGTGAACGGCTGCAATGTCTCCCCAGGCCCCACGACACCTATTAACCAGGTCTGGTTCACCCCCCCCGAATGGATGTCATAATATACATCCAGCCTACTGCTGTACGCGGCCGCGTATTGTGCATAGTTCTTCACGATAATGGTTATCGTGATCGTTTCCCCAACCTTCGGCTTGTTGTTGTCGCTGTAGAATTGGGCTATGCCAAGGTCCGGCAGAGGCTGGTCCCTTGAGGCCGTTTCGGCCAAGGTCATAAATGAGGTTAATAACATCGCGCTTGCCAGGAGAATGACAGCGACCCCCCTTAAGGTCCTGTTTTCCCCTATCTTTACGGGCGGATTGTTCATGAAAAACTCACCTCTGCCGTGATAACGGATTTATAATATTTAACCCTATCCATATATTCTAGTAATTGTACTGGGAAAAAATATCAATAATTCAAGGATATTAAAAATCTTTCGTTTAGTATTGAAGCAATCAGCACTCTTTAAGGCCTCAATATCTAAATTTTCCGGGCCCCATCGGCAGGACCCTCTTTGTTGGGCCCTTCCGGTCTCCGCAGGATTATCAAATTGCGCTTGAGCAGCAGTTCCATGAACTTGATGACCCTAGGAAGGACGGGTTCCATCTCTTCCTTGAACTCCTCGTTCATGACGTGCGCGATCTCGAGGACCGTGCGCTTCCCGTCGCAGAGCTCCCAGATGCGGCTGCCGGGCCTGTCGAGGGGGAACCTCAGCCACACGGGCCCTCCCGCGACCTTCCTGAGCGCCCGCTCGAACCGGCTGAAGTTCTTCCTTATCCTTATCACCACGAGGCCGTCCTTCCCATCATGCTTCCATCTCAGGTCCTTGTGCCTCGTTCTCGTGGGCTGGGCCATCAGGACCCTGCGCTTCCCTTCCGGGACCCCGGTCATGTCGATGACCGGTCTCGAGCCGCTCCTGGCCCGGGGTCTGACCTTCCTGTTCCCGCCTTTCTTCGTCATGGACGGCGACACATCGGCCTCGGCCTATAAATAAATTAAGGCCCACATGATGAGCCCGACAGTACCCATGACCGCCACGGCCGCGAAAAGCTGCGTCTTGGGCCGGTCGTTCCAACGATACCTGGCCATGAATGTCAAGAGCCCGAAGGCCCCGGCAATGATGAACAGGACGGCGGGGAGGAGACAACCGACCGTGCTCGGGAAAGGCTGCATCGGAACACCTAGGGGCCAGACCACGACCACGCGTCTCATCCTATCTCGATGATGTCCGCCTCGTAATAATAGGCCGTGATCTGTATCTGCCAGTCGTTGCCTTGGTCCAACAGTTCCGTGACATTGAAGATACCGGTGTTGTTCGTCGGCGCGAGGAATATGCTCATTTTCCAGGTCCCGTCCCCCTTCTGGCTCGTGTACTTGGAGGATATCTGGGCCATGACCGGGCCTATCGAATCGGCTTGCATCTGGATGGTCTCCGGTACCAGCCCGATGTTGAACCTCTCCCCAATGACCTCGGTCGTGGTCTCGACATTCTTCTCATCCCCGTAGGGCGCCTGGGTATCCAGCGTGAAGTCGTCATTGGCCGGGCCTACGACCGGTATGAGGTCCTTCCAGGTCATGTTGAAGACCAGGGCCGTCAGGTTGGTCGTGGTCACCTGGAGGGTCTTGTTCATCGTGGCGTTCTTCCTGTTATAATCGGAGATCGTGTCGAGGACCTTCGTGTTCTGCACCCATTCGACCCTGTAGTTCCTCTTGATGACCTTCACCTTGAAATCATAGGTCGTTGAGGCCTTGTCATTGTCCGTGACCTTCAGGGTCACATTGTAAGTCCCGACCTTTGTGTACTTGTGGGTCGGGTCCCTGCCGGTGACGAGCTGAGTGGTGTCCCCGAAGTCCCACAGGTATTCGACTATCTTGCCGTCCTTGTCCCCGGACTCCGAACCGTCGAACTGGAGGACATCGTTCACCTTCGCCGGGTCCTTGCCGGCCCTTCCCTCGGCGAAGGGCCATTCGTTGACGTGGATCGTCGTGTTCGACCTATCCACGGCGCCCTCGTCGTCCGTTACTATAAGGTCCACGGTATAGTTGCCGCCCTTCCTATACACGTGCGATGTCCATTTCTCAAGGGAATACTCATTGTCCCCGAAGCTCCAGGCATACTTGATTATCTTCCCGTCCTTGTCCTTGGATTCGTTCGCCGAGAAGAAGACGGTATCGCCGACGTTTATGGACTTCGGGTTGGCCGTGAAGACGGATATGGGGGCCCTGTTCTCGGTCTTGACTATGGTACAGCCTGGGAGGTAGGCCACGGCCATCAGAAGTATTGCCAGGGAAGCAACTAGGGCTCGGCGCATATTAGGGATTTCACCTCCTTACGGTATATTAAACATTTCTGTTCGGCCTTGGAAGTGGGATGACCATGGTCATCAGGGGCCCAGCCTGCTCAGGAGGTCGCTTATCTGGCTGTCCACATCGACATCCTCGGTCTTCTTCTTGGGCTGGGGCTGCGGCTTCGGGGCCTGGGCCGGCACCGCGGGTTTTGGCTTTGGTTGGGCGACCGCGGGCTGCGCGACGACCGGTTTTGCCGCCGGTGCCACGACCTTCGCTGGAGCTGGCGCCGCCTTGGGGGGTGGGGCCGGCTTGGTCATGGGTGTCGGGGGCATGTCTCCCGGGCCCTCGACCCTGCCCTTGTCCAACGGCTCGCTCATCTGGACGGCCTCGACCTGGTCGTCCATGGCCACATAGCTCGGATAGCCGAACTCATAGGGCTCGGTGTGCCTGATCGACGGTTCATTGCTATAGGATGGGTCACCCTCCCTCCTTGGCCTCCAGGCCCGGTCATCGTCCTCCTCCCTCACGGTCACCCGTTCGACGGGCTCGGCCTCCTTCAAGGCCTTCTCCCTCGCGATCCTCCGTCTCCTCTTTACGACGGCGACGACCACGGCGATCATCACGATGAGCAGGATCAGCAGTATGAGCACGATCAGGAGGAACGGCAGTGCGAAGCCCGCGATGGTATAGACCCTCCTGTAGAACGGCGCGGACGTTCCGTTGGTACCGTCGTCGTCCCCTCCACCCAGCCAGCCGCCCCCCCCGGTGGGCTTGCTCCTGACGCTCACCAACATGGTCTGGGGGTCGCTGACCAGGCCGGCCTTGTCCTTGACCTTCAGGCTCACGGTGTACTTGCTGGCGCTATTGAAGGTGTGGGATGTGGTCGGCGACGATATCCATCCGGAGTTCTTCCCGTCACCGAAGTCGAAGAAGTAGGAAACGATGCCGATGGACGACTTGGAGCCGGTCCCATCGAAGGTCCCGGCCGAGCCCTGTTCCGGTGCGACCGGCCCGTTGAGAAGCGCCGTCGGCGGCCTGGTGTCGAGCTGGATCTCCCTGTGTTTCTCGGCCTCTTTGTTGCCCGCATCGTCCATGGCATGGTAGTAGAGCACATGTTTTCCGTCGGGAATGACCAGGGTCCCTGTGAATGTCGAATCCATATTATAGTCCCAGTGATAGAGTATCTTGGCGTTCTTCTCGGACACGTTCAACTGCATGTCGGGCACCGCGGTGTACCATTCGGTCGATACCTTGTCCGGGGCCACGGTCAATGTCGTGAGCGGTATCGTCGTGTCCACCAGGATCTCCTGCGTGTGCTCGTTCTCCGCATTGCCTGCCGGGTCCACAGCGTACCAGTTCAGGACATGGTCGCCGTCCGGGGCCTTTATGTCGTCCTCGTAGAGCGCATAGTCCTGCTTGTCGAACCTGTAGTATATCGTCGAGGAGAAGTCCTCGGTCACCTCGAGCGTGACCGTCGGTTTTGTATTGTACCAGCCGTTCTCGCCATTCGGGCTCGAGGGTTCGATGTTGTATCCGCTCTCGGGGATCGTCGTATCGACCTTGATCCGGAGGGTCCTCAGCTTCTCCCTGTTCCCAGCATCGTCCTTGCTGTAATAGTTGAGGGTGTGGTTGCCATCGACGGCTATGAGGTCACCGTAGTACTCGGACTCGGTGCTGCCGTCCCACCAATAGAAGGTCACGGCATCCGGGTCGGTCGTGAGCCTGACGGACGGGGTGGCGATGTACCATCCGTCCTTGCCCGAGGCATTGGCCGGTGTCATCTGGGCCTTGGTCATGGGCACCTTGGAATCAACCTTGAGGTCGAGCTTCTTCGCATCCTCCTTGTTGCCGTGCAGGTCCTGAGAGTAGTACTTCAGGACATGGGCCCCCTCGGCCGGCTGCAGAGGCACGGTGTAGTTCTGGTATGCACCATTGTCCCAGCTGAAGTATGTCTTGGCGATCTTGCTCGATTTCAATGTGATGTTCGGGACGGTGACGTACCAGCTGTTCTGCCCGTCAGGTATGGCCGGGTCTATGAGCAAGGTGGTCGTCGGCTTGGTGGAATCGACCTTGACCGGGTAACTGTGCTCGATCTCGGCGTTCTTGGAAGTGTCGACCGAGTGGTAATGGAAGATGTGGGCGCCATCGGGGACCTTGATCGGCCCGGTGTACGTCAGGTCGGTCCCATTGTCCAACCGATAGTAGATGGTCCCGGGCTCATCGGCCGTCAATGAGACCGTCGGCCTTGTGGTGTACCAGCCGTCCAGGGTGTCCGGGAGCTGCGGGAATATGTCGAAGGTCGTTGTTGGCGGTATCGTGTCGATGAGCTGGGATGACCACGAGAAGCTGCCCCCCGGGTTCGCGCCCGCAACTATCAGGTACACCTTATTGTAACTGCCGAAGATGCCAAAGTTGTCCACGGTGGCACTGCCCGTGGTTATCGGGATGACCTTACTGACGTTCCCGGTCCCGAACCTCCCTATGGCGGCGAGGTAGGCCTTGAGGGACCCGCTCTGCGCATTGAAGGTGATCTTCAGTTGCTGTGCGGGCCCGTTGTTGGTGAATGTATAATATTCGGCCGCCCAGTTGTTCGTCTGGCCGTTCCCGGAGTCCGGGAAGAACTGCCTCGGAGAGCTACCAAGCCGTATATCGATCGAGTCATAGCCCCACTTCTTGCTGTCGAAGGATGTGTCGTCCACGATGTTGGCCACGGCCCATCTATAAAAGACATCCGTGGCCGTCTCAGCGTATCCCTTGCCATTGAGGACGGTCGATATGCTCGACATCCCATTGTTCACGTTCGCCACGAGGGACTTGATGGTCGCATTTCCACCGAAGTGCTCCCAGAGGTAGGCTATGTAGCTGAATGCCGTACCATAATCGTAGACCTGGTCATCCCATACCGTAAGGTCGTTGTCCGGGTTCTGCGAGAACGCCCATATGTGGTTAAGGATGCCCGAAGCGTTCCCACCATAGTTCAACAAGATGGCAAGGTCCGCACAGCCCTCGTTCAGCCAGAGGTCCTCGTTGGAGTCCAGTTGTTGGTGGAGCAGATGCTGGAACTCATGCGCTATGATCTGGTAGCCCCAGCCGTCTATGTCGGCAGAGTCGACGTAGATGTTTTCCGCTACCCACGGGTTGAAATATCCGCCGACGCCGCCAGCCCCGTCCATATAGTACACGCACATGTCGATCTTGGTCATGAATGCGGCACCGAACACGGTCGTGTCCGTGGGCCAGATCCTGTTGTCGAACTCGTTGATGAGGGCCTGGCGCGTTGTCGCATTTGGATAGCTCTGGGTATTCGCCCTTACGAACAGGTTGGAATGGGTCCCGCCGCCCTGCGCGTCCCAGGTCCCCCCGCTCTCGCTGCAGGAGCCCAGCGCCCTGGACCCGATGTCCCTGGACTGGGTGGTGCCCTTGTTGAGGAAATAGGTGGTACCATCGAACGGGATCTCCCGGCCGTCAGGCGTGTATGATCTCGGGTGGGCCTTGGCCCATTCCAGGAGCCCCTCGGGCGTGATGTCATCGTTCTGGTGGTCCTGGCCATTCCCCTTGGCCCCGATGCTAGTAATGGATACGACGAAGCTCGAGCTGATGAGCATGAGCAGCACGAAAAGGCTCACGGTTCCGGAACCCTTTTCCATGGAATATCCCTCCGCAGGGTGCCCTAGGATAGAAACCTTTCTTGAAGGTCATTATCCTATTAATCTATTATATATATCTATCTGGATAAAAAGGTATAGTTGATTTATAAATATTTATGCTACATATATAACGTGATTTCATATTATTGTCCATTAGTATGCATTTCAACAGGGCCGGTGTACCTTTTGACATCGGGCCCGATCCGACCATGGACAGCTTATCGTCGAGCATAATCTATTTTAACCCTTAAGGATTAACGGGGTTCGGATATCATGGTTCACTATACCGACGAGATAAAGTTCAAGACCAAGGGCGAGGTCACGATCAAGGACATCACCAGCGAGGTGGCCAAGGTCATCAAGGCCTCGAAGGTCAGGCACGGGACAGTGACCGTCTTCCATCCGGGCTCCACCGGCGTGATCTCGACCATAGAGTACGAGCCCGGGCTGGTCCAGGACCTGGAGGAGGCCCTGGAACGCCTCTTCCCCAAGGACCTGAATTACAAGCATCACCTGAAATGGTCCGACGGGAACGGCCACAGCCACATACGGGCCACATTCCTCGGACCAAGCCTCGTTGTCCCTATAATCGACGGCGCGATGACCCTGGGCCAGTGGCAGCAGATAATATTCATCGACCTGGACGTGAGGCCAAGGGAGCGTAAGGTCATAGTGCAGGTGATGGGAGAATAGTGCCTTCACGCCCATCTTCGCGCTCATCTGCCAATTCTGTCCATTCGATCTGATGTCAGGTCGCAGCACAAATCATGTGGCCTTGGAACCCTTTCCCCGAAAACCACATATCTGACGCCTGCGATATTCTCCATCCTATGAACGTCATACCGGTCCCAGGAGAGCCATTGCTCCTCCTCGAACCTGAGGGCAGGGACGGCCCCAAGGCACAGACGGTCCTTGTGGTCGCCGACCTGCATCTCGGCCTCGAGGCCTCATTACGGAAGGTCGGCATGCACCTTCCGAGCCAGACCTCGGCCAGGCTGCACCTACTTCTCAAGGCCCTGAAGAGGACCGGGGCCGAGCGCCTTGTCCTGCTCGGCGATGTCAAGCATACCATAGGCGGTTTCTCGCGGCAGGAGCGGGAGGAGCTCCCGAGGTTCTTCGAGGAACTGCTGTCCAAGGTGAAGACCCTCGATGTCATCATCGGTAACCACGACGGCGGCCTCAAGGAGGTCACCCCAGAGGGTGTCACACTCCATAAGCACCTCGTGATCGGGAACGTGGGCCTGACCCACGGCCACAGCTGGCCTCCGGAGGAGGTCATGCAATGCGAGCATGTCATCATGGGCCATGACCACCCGACGGTGATGTTCCTCGACGAGCTCGGTCAGAGGTCCTTCTACCCGTGCTGGGTCAAGGCCAGGCTCGACCCGGGGAAGGCCGGGGACCGCTACAAGAATGCCCGGCCCGGAGGGACCGGCCTCGTCCTGCCGGCCTTCGACGACCTCGGGAGCGGCACACCGGTGAACCTGGAGGGCGTGAAGCTGCTTGGTCCCCTCCTCGCGAACGGGGTCTTCGAGCTCGCCACGGCGACCATCCATCTGGTCGATGGGACCTTCCTGGGCGAGCTCAGGGACCTGAAGGTGACCGACCCGACATTGCTGAGGGAACAGGAGGAGCTCGGGCCAGCCGGCCCCGTTGCATCGCCCAAGGACGGGGACGGGCCAGAGGATGGCAAAGAGGGAGGCAGCGAGGAGTGACGGTCTTCGATGCACTCCACCCCGATCTCAGGGCACTGCTCTCCGAGTTCGGCTTTGACGCACCCACGGAGCCCCAGCGGTCGGCGATACCGGTCATCATGGAGGGCAGGCACATCCTGCTAGTGGCCCCGACAGGCATAGGCAAGACCGAGGCCGCCATGCTGCCGATAATGAGCTGGATCCTCCAGGAGAGGCCCAAGGGCATAGCGGTCCTCTACGTGACGCCGCTGCGTGCCTTGAACAGGGACATGCTCAGGAGGCTCACGGCCATCGGCGACAGGCTCGGGATCACCGTCGGGGTCCGCCACGCGGACACGCCGACGTCGGAGAGGGAGCGCCTCTCCAAGGACCCCCCGCAGATCCTAATAACGACGCCCGAGACGCTGCAGATAATGCTCCAAGGTAAGAGGCTGCGGGAGGGCCTGCGCCACGTCCGCAAGGTCGTCATCGACGAGGTCCACGAGCTCGCGAACAGTGAACGGGGGGCACAGCTCGCGGTCGCTCTAGAAAGGCTTTCGGTCCAGGTGGCCTTCGCGGACGGCGCCGAGGGCAAGGTCCAGGACTTCCAGAGGATCGGCCTTTCCGCCACCGTCGGGTCGCCCGAGGCCGTGGCCGAGTTCCTGGGCGGCGTCGGCCGGAAGGTCGAGGTTGCCGTCGTGAAGGTCCCGAAGGGATTGAGGATAGAGGTGGTCCGGCCGCCTCCTCGCGAACCCAAGGGCCGGGAGGAAGAGCTGGGTATGGACCCGGACATCCTCGGGGCCATCGACCGGTGCATGGCCATCATAGGTTCCCATACATCCACACTGCTCTTCGTCAACACAAGGGACGCCGCGGAGTTCCTGACATCGAGGACGCTCATGCTCGACGACCAATATCCCATCGCTGTCCACCACGGTTCCCTGTCGAAGGATGTGAGGATAAAGGCCGAGGAGGACTTCAGGTCGCAGAGGATCAAGGCCCTGGTCTGCACATCCTCGCTCGAGCTGGGCATCGATATCGGCTCCACCGACCACACGCTACAGTTCAACTCCCCGCGGCAGGTGACGCGCCTGGTCCAGAGGGTCGGCAGGGCCGGCCACGGTGTCGGGAGGACCTCCGAGGGCACCATCGTGGCATTGAACCCCGATGATATCGCCGAGAGCTTGGTGATCGCGAGGAGGGCCATGGCCGGGGAGATCGAGGCTTTGGCCATCCGGCCCGTTCCACTGACCGTCCTGGCGAACCAGGTCATCGCCATGACCCTAGAACGGAAGATGGACAAGGACGAGGTCTTCAGGATCGTCACGGCGGCCGTCCCGTTCCGGCACCTGGCGAAGGAGGAGTTCGAGCGCGTCCTCAGGCTGCTCCATTCGCTCTACCGCGTCTGGGTCCGGGACGAGGACGGGGGCCTCGGCCGGAAACGGAGGGGCTTCGCCTACTTCTACGAGAACATCTCCATGATACCCGACGAGAGGACCTATCCGATACGCGACATCACCACCAGGGGCATCGTCGGCACGCTCGACGAGAACTTCGTGGTCACGTACCTTGCCGAGGGGGCGAGGTTCATCGTCCGGGGCCGGCCCTGGCGCTTGGTCGAGATACAGGAGGACGAGGTCCTGGTGGAACCGAGCGGCATGGAAGGGGCCATCCCTCACTGGATCGGCGAGGAGATACCCGTTCCTTACGAGGTCGCCCAGGAGGTCGGCAAGTTAAGGGCTAGCCTCGACCGGTCACCATACCCGTGCGACGAGGCGACCTTCAAGCGACTGTCCGACTTCATAGAGGACCATGCAAGGACGCATCCGGTCCCCGACGACAGGACGGTCGTCGTCGAGGTCAGCGACCGCGTTGCCATCATCCACGGGTGCTTCGGCTCCAAGGTCAACGAGACCATCGGGCGTGTCGTATCCTCATTGCTGTCGGCCCGCTATGGGGCCAGCGTAGGCATGAGGTCCGATCCGTACCGCGTCGTCCTTGAGCTGCCCACGACCCCGAGGCCGGATGATCTCGTGTCACTGCTGAAAGGCCTGGACCCGAGGGGCCTCGAGGAGCTGCTCCGTATCGTGCTAAGGAACAGCTCACTTATCCGTTGGTCCCTACTCTACACCGCCCGCAAGTTCGGGGCCCTGGACCGGGACGTGGACCTGAAGTTCCTGAACATCCAGCGCCTCATAAGGTCCTTCGAGGGTACCCCGCTCCTCGACGAGACGCTGTCCAAGTTCATCTGGGAACGGATGGACGTGGAGGTCACGGCGAAGGTGCTCGGTGCGATCCGGTCGGGGGACATCATGGTCCGGACGGCCAAGGGAAAGACCTCGCCCCTTGGGCTGCTCGGCCTCGAGGCCTCCCGGGAGTTCATGGCGCCGGCCCATGCCGACCGGCAGATACTCATGATGCTCAGGCGACGGTTGGAGAAGGAATACGTCCGGCTAGCATGCTTCAACTGCGACGGTAGCGTCAGGAAGCGGATATCGGACCTTCCTGAGAGGATCGAGTGCCCGCTCTGTGGCGGCAAGATGGTGGCGGTGATCCACGCACGGGATGAATCTCACAATCTCTTGAAGAAGCGCAGGTCCTCGAAGTTGGACCAGGCCGAAATGAAGACCCTAGCGCGCATGAAGAAGAACGCGAACACCATAATGACGAATGGCAAGAAGGCCGCCCTCGTCCTGGCCGCAAGGGGCGTCGGACCCGACACGGCCATTCGGATACTCTCCAAGCCTTTTGACAGCGACGAGGAGTTCATGAGGGCGATCCTCACGGCCGAAGTGAACTACGCAAGGACGAAACGGTTCTGGGACTAGGGCCGAGGCTGTCCTAGGCCATTAAATGGCCCTATCGCTGATGTATTAGAACTCTAGATCCGAACGGTCCAATCCTTTTTAGCCTCTATTTCATTGGACCAAGCAAGGTCGCTTGGACCTTTTGCCGCGGTGCTTTGATGGTCGGGGGGTTCTTTGGCTCTTCTACATTTTGGGCCGAGACGAGGAACTCGTCGAGGCTCCGTGTGTTTATATCCCTCTTCATTACGGGCATATCCTTGTCCTCCATTGCATTTTCCGACGAGAACGCCTCTTTAACAACCTTCCCCCCAAAAACGAGGCGAGCAAAGAATGGTATGCATCTAGTACTTTAAATTGATTTCTAGAGAAACTAATGAAACAGTGGAAACAGATGAAAGTACCCCTGGCGTTTCTTCCGTCGCTGCCATCGTGCTGGCTTTTTTTGGATGAACGTCCCAACCAAAACCTTATTTGTTAGCAAATCTTTTACCAGGTCTGCTCATCGGTTTCCATCGACGGAAGACCATGTGCTAGGGGGAAGTCTGGGATGTTCTTCTTCGTACCTGAGAAGGACCTTAGGGCCATAATAATCGAATGCCTCAAGGATGATGATAAGTCCATCAGCAAGATCTCAAGGGACCTCAAGGCCAAGGGTCACGACTTCCATCGGCTAGTGATAACCGGTTATCTCAAGGCCCTTGCGGACCTCGGGGTCATCAAGGAGAAGCCCATACCACCGTCGAAGGTCTACGCCCTCCTCCCGAACAAGAGCAAGAACATCTACGAGCTGCTGGGGGCCATCGTCAAGACCAAGAACCTGGGATACAAGAAGGAGGTGCTGCTCTGCACCCAGGTGCTTGAGGCCTTATTCAAGCGTCCCGTGTTCCTGAGCGAGCTGAACATGTGCGGTTACGACGAACCCCAGGGCGTCCGCAAGATATCGAACGAGGAGAGGGCAGATCCCAAGGACATCCTGACGAACGCCGGGCTGAAGGTCGGGCCCAAGGAACCTGCGTTCTCCTGCAGGAGGCCATACCTGGAGGAGGTCGAGGATACCCTCGCAGAGCTCGTTCTCGAGATGTCCGGGACCAGGGCCCTACGTAAAGGGACGAAACAGACGACCCTGAACATCTGATGGGATGTGGCAATTACAAATATTTTTGTAATTACAAAAAATTTATATGCAGCACCTCAATCACTGAACATATGACGACCATGACGAACATAGAGAAGGCGCTCAAGGACCTAAGGGCCGGCCGGTTCTGCCTCATCTACGATAACGACCGGAGGGAACGCGAGACCGACCTGATGATCGCCTCTCAGTTCACCACGCATGAGGCTGTCCGCAGGCTGAGAAAGGATGCTGGTGGGTTGATCTGCACGACGGTCCCATACTTCTTCCACGAGAAGATCGAGATGCCGTTCCTAACGGACCTCTATGCCAGGGCAAACGACTACTATAAGGTCCTTAAGGCACTTGTGGCCAATGACATCCCCTACGATGCCAAGTCCTCCTTCAGCCTCACGATAAACCATCGCAAGACCTTCACCGGCGTGACCGACAAGGACCGTGCTTTGACCATCAGCGAATTCGCCAAACTATTGCAAAGGTCCGTGGATGCCGGGCCCGACGAGGTCCTTGCGGACTTCGGGCGCAACTTCAGGACCCCGGGCCATGTCCCCCTGCTGAACACGAGCAAGGAGCTCCTCAGCAGGAGGGAGGGACACACCGAGCTCGCCACAGCGATGATCATCATGGCTGGCCTCGCACCATCGGCGACCATATGCGAGATGATGGGGGATAATGGTGATGCACGTTCGAAGGACAGGGCCAAGGTCTACGCCGAGAAGCACGACCTCGCGTTCCTGACAGGTGCCGATGTCATAGAGGCCTGGAAGGGATGGGGCAGAACGAAAACTAGAAAATGATGCTGGGGTTTCCCGTTAGATGGGGATGGATGGGGATGCCGGGCAAGGGATCGAAAGGGAGGAAGCAGCCGACCAAGACCAGGGCCACTGATAAGACCAAGACGGTCCGTGTCATGGCCACAGGGGTCTTCGACATCCTTCACACAGGCCACCTTTTCTTCCTGATGGAGGCCCGGAAACTGGGCAACGAGCTGGTCGTCGTCGTGGCCAGGGACATCACCGCGAAGAAGCGCAAGCGCGAGCCCATAGTGCCCGAGCATCTGAGGCTTGAGATGGTCCGCGGTCTGAAGCCGGTGGACCTGGCCGTCCTCGGGGACACGCAGGACTACTACCGCATCGTCGAGGTCCTGAAACCTGATATCATCGTCCTTGGCTACGACCAGGACCACAACGCCGATAGGATACGGGAGGAGCTGGACAAGCGGGGGTTGAAGGTCGAGGTCGTCCGATTACCCGTGCTCAAGCACGACATCCTCGCCACTCGGCGCATAATCGAGAAGATAGCCAACCTGTTCCCGCGCGATGGCGTCGAGGAGTCCGAGCGTGACTGGTCCGAGCGCGAGGGCGTCAAGGGGAAGCACAAGGGCCATGGCGAGGAGGACTGAGGCCGGATGATCAAGATCGGTATCGCTGATACGACCTTCTCGAGGGTGGACATGGGAAGCATCGCCAGGGACGAGCTCCAATCGCTGCACCCGGAGCTCAAGGTCGTCCGCTACACGGTCCCAGGCGTGAAGGACCTCCCTGTGGCATGCAAGAAGCTCATCGAGGAGCAGGGCTGCGAGTACGTCATGGCCCTGGGCATGCCGGGGCCCAAGCCCATCGACAAGACCTGCGCCCACGAGGCCTCCATGGGCCTCATCCAGGTCCAGCTCATGACGAACAGGCACGTGATCGAGGTCTTCGTCCATCAGGACGAGGTCGGGTCCGGCGACGACAGGGCCCTTGAGAGGCTCGCCGAGAGCAGGACCCGCGAGCATGCGATGATGGTCTATCGCATGATATTCAGGCCCCAGGAGATGTCGAAGCTGGCGGGCCAGGGCGTCAGGCAGGGCTTCGAGGACGAAGGGCCGGCGAGGGGTGGAGGGGGCCATGGGCGGTCCAAGAAGGAGAGATCCAAGGGCGACGGGGCCCCAGGGTCCGGGCGCCATCACTCATGATGACGGTCCATATGTGGGACATATAGGGAAAGGGAGATGGAGGTGAAGCAATGAACCTAGGAATAGTGGTGTCCGAGTTCAACTTCGACATCACGACGATGATGCTGGAGCAGGCGAAGGTCCATGCCGAGTTCCTCGGTGTGAACGTCAAGAAGATCGTGTCCGTACCCGGGGTCTATGACATACCCCTGGCCGTGAAGGAGATACTAAAGCGGAAGGACATCGACGGTGTCGTGACGCTGGGTGCCGTCATCGAGGGCTCCACGGACCATGACCAGATCGTGATGCAGCACGCGAGCAGGAAGATCGTGGACCTGGCACTGGAGTTCGAGAAGCCAGTGGCCCTGGGCATATCCGGGCCTGGCATGACGCGGCTCCAGGCCCAGGATAGGATCGACAAGGCCAAGTCCGCCGTCGAGGCCTGCGTGAAGATGTTCAACAAGATAAAGGACATAAGGCAGAAGTAGGTCGGGCCGGGACACTATTCTTCCTGGAAGAACCCGACCTCGGCCCTGACCTTCTTCGCGTAGTCCACGTCGATGTCGGCGATGACGAAGCCTTCGCCGTCGACCTTCTCGGCGAGCACCTTGCCCATGGGGTCGACTATGCGGCTCATGCCGCAGTAGGGCCTACCGGTGTCGCTCCCGACCCTGTTCGCGGCTATGTGGTAGGTCGAGTTCTCGTAGGCCCTGGCCTTTGTTGCGAAGTCCCAGGTGTTCTGCGTGAAGAAGGCCGAACCCGAGGCGATGATGTTCGCCCTCTTCTTCCCGAGGCTGCGGCCGGCTTCGGGGAACGCGATGTCGTAGCAGGCCAGCATGCCGATGATCCCCAAGGGCGTCTCGATGACATCGAAGTCGTTCCCCCTCGCCAATGTGCCCACCTCGCCCCTCCAGAGGAAGACCTTGTTGTAAGCACCTATGACGCCGCCAGGGCCACAGAGTATGGTCGTGTTGCGCCTATCGTCGCCCAACCGTTCTATGAAGCTCCCGGCGATGTGGACCTGGTTGTTCGATGCCAGCTCCTTCATGAAGTTCGTTGTCCGGTCGTACATGAGCTCCGACAGGTCATCGGACTTGAAATTGTAGTTCCCGGTGGCGAACAGTTCAGGTAGGACCACGAGCTTCGCCCCGGCCTCGCAGGCCTCGAGGATGAACTCCTCGGCCTTGGCCATGTTCGCCTTCTTGTCGCCTAGCTTGCAGTTCATCTGGACAGCGGCCGCTTTGAACATACCTGGCCCAACATCTTGCGGTGTAAAGTAACTTTCCATCTGTCCATTCCTGACATGAAAAACTCTCGATGGAAACCTTAATGTTGGTCGTAACCATAAGGAATATCGATCTCCATGGCCCACAAAGAACCTCAATTCCAAAGACTTAAAGGCGCCCGGACCGCGACCAAGAAGCAGGAGCGGGAGCTGGTCGAGCGCGCGCGGAGGTTGAAGGCGGACCCGGGCCTGACCATCCCTGACCTCGATTCCTGTCCGAAGCGGTGCTTCCTGTGCCCCTTCGCCAGGGCACTGGCCCGCATGGAGCGGATCCAGGCGGTCGCCGATGACGAGGACAAGCTCCAGAGGTTCGCCACGAGCGGGGACGAGCTTTCCCGGGCCTATGCTGCGACGCTAATCCTGGCCATAACCGAGAAGGCCCCCTTCTTCGGCCGCGCCATGACCCCCTTCGGCGAGGCGCTCTTCGCCCTGAGGGGCAAGTGCAGGAAGGAGAAGCTCATACTCGTGCAGCACTTCGACGACCCCGCCCTCCGTCTCATCGGGGTCCTCGACATGGTCCGCGACAGGAACTATCACATTTACAGCATGGACGACAAGTACTTCTGTTCGGGCAAGAGCCCCCACCCTCCCGACGAGTTCGTGAAGTACATGGCCAAGCACCTCGGCGAGCGTGTCAAGCTCGAGGTGGAAAAGGGGACCTTCCACTGCACCCATCTCACCCATAAGGACCTCAAGGACCCGGACAAGCCTTACCTCAACATCCATTGGGTCTCCGCGGACCGGGACATCGCCCTTTGCCAGCGGTGCACGCGCTCCATCGGCAACACCTTCGCCAGGTTCCTCGAGCGCATGGCCGTACCGAGGCCGCGGGAGGATTTCGGTCTCTCCATCGTCGGGGCCCTGAAATGCGTGAAGGAGTGCGACCACTGCGATATCGACCTCGAGGCCATAGACCCGGAGCTCATCGAACAGTATTATACGGGCAAGATCGGGGACGCGGACCTGCTTTCCAAGCAACTGGACAGCATCCACGAGGCCCTGAGGACCCGGGGAGAGCGCATCTACGTCATCGGCAACCGATGCTACGGCATCGACAAGGATGCCTTCCTGAAGGCCCTCGCGCCCGGACCCGACGAGGAGGTCCCGGTCAATGTCATCCTCAAGAAGGTCGAGGGGCCGATAATCGTCGATGGGGAGACGGCCGCTAAGCTCATCGAGCAGGAATGGAAGGAGCACGGCAAGGCCATCCTGAAGAAGATACTTGGGGACAAGGAACTGGCCGAGGAGATGTTCAAGAACATGGACAACGAGCGCACCACCCCCGTGCAGGTGATCAAGGACGCCATCGTCCGTGTAAAGGAACGGGACATCATCTCCCAGCTCCCGAAATACGAGAAGTTACCGCCCATTGCGAGGTATTCCGACCAGGTGGCCCGGGTCTACATGGCGGCCGGCGCCGACGAGGCCGCCCGCTACATCGAGAAGAACATACCGGACGATGGAAGGGTCCGGCCCGTGGCCCTGGCCCTCCTGAAGGCCATGGACAAGGACACCTCGAAGGTCTGGGCCTTCGCCGAGCATGAAAAGGACTTCTCCGACTTCTTGAAGGAGGCCGCGAAAGCCCTCCTAGACTCGAAGCCCGAGGGATATCATGATGCCTTACAGAACCTATTAAGCAAGACGGGCTCCACCGAGCTCATCAAAAGGCCAGAAGGGCCCAAGGCCGGTTAGGGCGGGCCGCTATCCTCGGGGTTCAGATTAGGAAGTGATTGTTCAGCGGCAGTCCCTCGCGTTCCAGGTCCACGGGGCCGGTCGACAGGGGCGTCCCGGTCCCGTCAAGGAAATGGACCGTCAAGGTGCTCCATTCGTCCCTGTTCCGGCGGAGAAGGAACTCGAGGTCGTCCTTTGTCATCCTGATGGGCGGCCTCTTGTCCTTGCCGTCAATCCTGACGATGAGCGCGCAGGGTATGTCTATATAATCGAGCAGCGTCTTCTGCACATGCGCCATCGTGTTGCTCCCGGACAGCCGTGATCGCCCTTGACCATTGCTGTCTGGGTCATCCATATCCCACTTACGGTATAATAGCCCTTCTGTCGTCTTACACGTGAAACCGAAGTACCGGGGGTCTTGTACACGTGAATCCTTCGCACGGTCTCATCATACGACGAGGAACTGGGCCGCGTACATCACCACGAACGCGGATATCGTCGAGGCCCAGAGCATGCCGACGAAATGTACCGCCGAGGACAACCTGTGGCCGCCGGTGATGGACTTGACCATCAAAGCGGAAAGGGCGCAGTGGATGACGATGATCACCCAGCTGGTCGTCCACAGGACCGGTATGCTCGCCATGCTCTCCTTGAACGAGAAGAAGAAGAGGCCCGTCTGCTGCACGGCCTCCGTCGGGATGCTCATATCCTTGAAGAGGATCATGAACTGCTCCACGATATAGAGGCCGAAGAACAGCAGGAAGCTCATGGTGATGGTGACGCCATAGGCCATCCAGAGGAAGTTGCTCCCGGATTCGTACTTCTGCTCCCTCATGCCGTTTATCCTGATGAAGTTGTCACTTATGATCTTCGATATCTTCTTCGTGTCCCCGGTCTTCGACCCCTCGACGTACATCTCGTTGAACTTAGAGATGAGCTCGCTCTGGGTCTCCGCCGCGAAATACTCCCAGGCCCTTTCGGTCTTGATCCTCACAGACAGCCGCTTGTAAAGGTTATCGATGTTCTTCTTGAGGGGCCCGAAGTCGTGCATGCGCAGCTTCTTCAACGGCAGCGTGAAGCTCTTGCTCCGGGACCCGACCGAGCCTCCCAAGGACCTTATGAACGCCGGATACTGCCCATCCCTGCGTTTAATATCATTCTCCTGGTCCATCACATAGCCGCCTGGCCAAAGGAGGGGCGTGAGCCCGACGGAAAGTATCAGCAACGGGATGATATAGTATGTCGGGTGCTGGAGCTCGACGTTGGCCGGCTGGAACAGGGCCTGCTTGATGGCCAGGTCGAGGTAATAGTTGATGTATGGCCAGATGGCGATCATTATCCCCGTCACGATGAAGCACATGACGATGGAGTATTGGAACTTCCTTGTGATCTTCCTCTGCACAATGGTCTTCATCTTCATGTTGTGCCAGATCCTCTCGCCCGGGACGACGGCCTCCAGGACATAAATTATAAGGAGGTCGAGGGTGACCATGAAGGCCCCCGTGACGGCGATCCATGGCCCCATGGACTCCATGGTGAGGAACGGCATGAAGGTGACGAGGACCATGATCATCAGCACCAGCACGACCAATACGATGAAGGTCTCCTTTATTATCTCGACGCTTCTCATGGCGCTGTCGTAGCGTATCTCGTACTGGTCCATGATGACGGTCTGCTCCTTCTCGAAGAACTCCTCGGCGGTCTCCCCGGTCTCGACGGCGTGGGACAGCCTGAGCAGGAAGTTCGAGAAGAGCTCGCTCGGGGTCTGGGATGAGACGGTCCTGCAGGCCTTCTCCAGGCCGACGTTCCACTTGCTCACGAGGGTGAAGATCTTGTCGATCTCCTTGGCCAGGTTACCGTACTCCCGCATACCGGCCAGGATCCCGAACATCTCCTTCCTTGAGGCCTCGGACGCCGCCAGCACGCCCATGCGTGTGATGAACAGGTGCATCTCCTTGTCGATCATGGCGCCCTTCTCGCTGTAGGCGAGGTAGGGTATCATGAAGAAGTAGGCGACCAGTAAGAGGATGAGCGCGAAACCTAGGAGCACTATCAGCGGGTCCCCGATGTAATCAGGGAATGCCAGCGCGAGGAGGAGCCACCCGGCCTCGAGAAGGAACCCGAGGGCAACGGTCGCTGCCAGGAACCGCTCGAACGGCCAGACATCCTGGCGGAGCTGCTCCCTGTATGCCTTGGCAGCGTAATCGAGAAAACCCGTCCTCAATCCCTCCTATTGACCTAGGCCGTGGGGCGGTCCCCGGGGCCGGGCCTAGGGCCTGATGCCCTCCGGCAGGATCTCCGGCGGGAGCGCCTCGAGCCCCTCCTTGTAATAGATGTCCATTATGTGGTTGACATCCTCGTACTCCAGGATGTTGTGGTCTATCATGTTCTTGAGGATCTGCTCCCTGATGGCGAGCTCCGTGTAGATCATCCTCTTGTCCTCGAACTTCAGCTGCGGGGCGATCTTCTCCTCGAGGATGTATGAGTTGTTCATGCCCCTGAAGTAGTGGGTGTCGGTATATGGGTCCCACTTGAAGACCGACCGTACCATGACCCCGTCCAGCTCCTTCGAGTACCGCAGGATCTCGTCGACGGAGACCACGCGCCTTATGAGCCGGCCCTCCTCGTACAATATCTGCTGGAAGAATGCCACGTTCATGTTGTCAATGAACCGTATGGGGACGTTGATGGGCTCGCCGGTGAACCTCTGTATCATCTGTGTCGTCGACGGTGCGTGGAAGGTCGACAGGACACTGTGGCCGGTCTGCATGGCCTGGAACATCATGGCGCCCTCGCGGCCACGGGTCTCACCGACGATGATGTAGTCGGGCCTGGACCTCAGGGCGGTCCTCACGAGGTCGAACAGCTCCACCTTGCCGGCCTCTTGGCCCGTGTCCCTTGTCACCAGCCTCTGCCAAACGGGCTGCGGGGCTATGACCTCGGGCGTGTCCTCCGCGCTGTAGACCTTCTTCGTGTGGTCGATGAAGGTCAATATGGCGTTCAGGGTCGTCGTCTTGCCTGAGGCCGTCTCGCCGGAGACGATGCAGCTCATGCCGTGCTCCAGGCATAGCCACATATATGCCCCAATCTGGGCGTTGAAGGTCCCGAACGAGATGAGCTGCGTGACGGTGAGGGGTTTCTCGGTGAACTTCCTGATGGTGAAGGACGCCCCCCGGCGGCTCACATCGTTGCTGTAGACGATGTTTATACGGCTGCCGTCGGGCAGTGCGCCGTCGATGATGGGCTTCGCGTCGCTCACGGGGCGACCTATCCGCTCGCTCATGCTCCTCAGGAAGTCGTCCAGCTCCATTTCCGACGGGAACTTCACGTTCGTCTCCATCATGCCGAAGATTTTGTGCACGACGTGTATCCAGTCGGTCCCGATGCTGTGTATGTCCTCGATGTACTGGTCCCTGGTTATGGGCTCCAGGGGCCCGTTCTCGATGATGTTCCTCCGGAGGAAATACTTGATGGTCTCCAGGTCCTCCCTGGTGATGAATATCTTCCTCTTGTAGAGGGACGGAAACCTGCGCGAGAAGAGGGTCTCCTTCTCCCTGTCGAATATGGTGACCCTGCCCAGCAGGGCCTCGAGCACCTTCCCGAACTCGGCCTTGCCCTCCTGGACCTCCTCCGTCGGGGCCTCCCGGAGCATGGCCTCGTTTATCTCGTCGAACGTCGCCTTCAGGACATCCGTCAATCGCGGTTCGATGGTCGTGTAGGTCTTGCCCTTCTCGGGGTGGGTGTAGGTGTGTATGAATATCGGGTCACCGACGGGGTAAAGGAAGTTGATCTCCTTCAGTTTGGCCATGTCCGAGTGCAGCTGGACATAGAACTCCGGCAGCTCGAAGCCCTGCGCCACGAACTCCTCCAGATATTTTCTGAGGTGGGCGTGCTTCTGGACCGCCTGTTCGAACATCGCCTTCCTATCAACGAACCCCATCTATGCCACCGTCGTTATGTCTATGATGAAACCGACCTTGGGCTCTATCCTGAAGCCCGTGGCCTCGATTATCGGCCCCGCCGAGGCCGTGTACCTGTTCACCACCAACGTCCTCGTGGTGTTGCCCTCGAGGGTCCTCATCTTGATGTCTATGAAGACGTCCGTGTCCGACTTGAAGGGGGCCAGTATGTTCTCTTCAAGGTCCCCGGTCTCGACCGTCAGGATGACGGTCTTGCCCATGCCCGCCAGCTTCTTGAAGAACGAGAGGACGGTCAGGGCCCGTTCCATATCTATGTCGTTCTTGATGAGGGCCGAGAAGGCGTCGATGATGATGATGTCCCTCTCGTAGAGCTGCTTGGACCTCATGAGCCGGCCCAGGAAGTCCTCGCGGCTTCGGGCCTTGCCGATGAGGGGATAGACCGGGATGAACAGCAGCTCCTTGTTCAGCAGGTAATCCACCATGTTGTAGTTTATGCTCTTCATCTGGTCGATGAAGCCCTTCGTCGTGAACTCCGTGGATATCATGGTACAGGAGTGCCGGTGCCTGAGGAAGCCGAACAGGATCCTCTGGGTGACCGCGCTCTTGCCCGAGCCATGGGCACCGACGAAGAGGACTATGGAGCCCTTGGGGAAGCCGCCTCCCAGGTTCCTGTGGAGGCCATCCCTTTCGATCTCGATGCTGAAGGTATCGGTCAATTCTCCCTCTCCTGCCGGTCTCGTTAGCCTATCCTGAACGTGATGGTGTGATAGATGCCGCCAGTGACAACGACCTTGAGCCTGTAGTCGTTGTCGGGCAGCGTCACCTGTTTGACGACGATGGTCAGTACGATCTGCGGGGCCCAGCTGCTCGCGCCGCTCGGGAGCACGAAGGTCAGGTTCGAATAGAAGGTCCCGTTTATCATGACATGGACTGACTGGTTGCTGAACGGTATTATCGTCGAGCCTGTGTTCTGTATATATAACGTTATGGTATTGTTGCTCGCGTTATAGGGCATGGCGACGGGGTCGTTGATTATCTTTATGTCCGTCAGCAAGGTGGTCCCCATGTCCGAGCCCCTCTTCTCGATGTCGTTAGAGTACTTCGTGGTCGTGCTGATGAGGGTCCCAGCAATGGCCATGGAGACGATCAGGGCCGCTATGAAGAATATGATCTGTGAAGCCGCTGTCGATGGCACACCTCGTCCTCCCTATCTTTCAACTACATACACCTATGTCAGCAACCCCGTAGCGCTCACACCGTTCCCGGCGATGACACTGACCCTCGCCCCATTCTTCGTCTTGTAGGTCAGCTCAAGATAGAGCCGCTCGCTCGGAGCCCAGATCTCCGTGGCGGGGTTCCCGTCGACGGAATGCTTTTTCAACCTGTCCGTGACGAGCGTCCCGTTCACCAGGACGTTTATATCGTTCACCTTCAAGGTGTTCGAGCCGATGTTGGTGACATTGATGAACATGACCGTCGTGTTGTTAGTGACATTGTCCACACGCAATACCGTTCGGGCCATATCGCTCTGGTGGTCCTGTGCCTCCTTGAACCTGTCCTCGATGCCCATGAACGTCGAGTTGATGGCCGTGAACAGGACCGTCGCAACGAGCAGGAACCCGGTGAAAAGTATCGCAGAGGCCGCGGCAACGCTCAGACCCATCTAGGTTCACCTCCGACATCCGTCAGAGGCCGAAGAAGGACTCGAGGCCCTTCCTCATGTTCTCGACGTCCCTTTCAAGGTCCTCGAGCTTGTCTTTGTTGACCTCCGTGCCACGGACGCGCTCGATGAAGATGAGGGACTTCATGTGGTCCTCGATGGTCATCCGCCAATCGTCCTGGAGGGGCTGCTTCGGGCCCGTGCCCGAGAGGGAGGTCTCCTGGACCCTCTCCTTCCCGTAGGACATGACCACATCCCCCTCCTTGTCCTTCGGGGCCTCGACCGTGGTGGTGACGATCTTGGCGCCCGTGGGTGTCGGCTTGATGCCCCTTATGACATCGATGATGTGGTCACGTATTCCCTCGGATATCCATCCGATGCGGACATAGAAGTTGAGCAGGGATTTGACCTGGTCACGCTTGACCCTTGAGAGGATGAACTCTATCCATCTTACCAAGGCGATGAGGCAGGTCGGGTCCGAGCCTATCTGCGTGAGCCTTGAGACCCTGAGCGGCCTCTCGATCGGGACCCCGCCGATGCCTAGGCCCATGGTGGGCTCACCGGGGACGGTCACGCCCGGGCCCGTCGCGAACACGCCTATCGGGGGCGTGCCTTCGGGGGACGTGGGGATACCCTCGGCACCGACCTGTACCTCGGGCGTTGGTTCGAACAGCGTGTCGAAGGACGGCGTCTCCGCCGAACCCTCCTCCGTGCCCATGGCGCCCTGGTCGACGTCAATGAACGGGTTGACCTGGCTGGAGATGAGATCATAGAGGGATGTGAGTTCCCTCATGTTGGCCTCTATGCGGCCTATGGACTCCTTGACCTGGTTGATATCATGCGTGATGGCCTCGGCCGACCGGTCCGTCATATCGATCCTGCGGATGGCCTCGTCGATGGCCTTCTCCACCGAATCGAGCCGTTGCATCGGTGCCTGGGACTCCATCTCCGGAGCGCCCATGACGAGCCTGACATCTCCCTCGGCCGTTGGGGCGGGACCCGCCTTGACGGATGGGGCCATCTTCGGCGGTGGGCCAGGCGGCGTTGCCCTCGGGGGTGGTCCTGCGGGCGCAGGGGCGGGCTCCTCCACCTCGGCGAACTCTTCGTTCACTTCCGAGAACTCGTCAGAGCCGCCCTCTGCTTCCTCGAAGGCCTCATCTTCCGCTTTCTTGCCTGCCATTCCCCTCAGACCCCAAGTACCTTTTGTTTCTTACCCCTGGTGCAGTACCAATCGTTCCAGTCCGAATTCGATCCATCTAGGTGTTCGTCAGATCGATGTACCTGGCGTTACCATAGTCGTTCGGGGTCGTGAACTGCTCTTCCACCGGTGGCCCGTGGGCTGGGATGAAGTCAAGGGTGATCGTGGTGCCTGGGGCTATCCCATTTTCACCTAAGCCGGAACCAGGTGGACTTGAGGTATCTATTTTGATCTTCATGATGAGATCATTTCCCACATAGTATTGGCCTGGGGCGGGGGCCAAGTTCGGTTGCCACCCCCCGCTCGCAACACCATCAGAGGTATCCGCTCCGAAGGTCGTTGCACTTGCCACAAATTGATTTCCCGCAAGTCCCGACGGGTTCTGAGAAAGGTAAACGTTCTGGGACTTGCCGGTCCAGTGTACCTTCATTGTCCAGAAGTTTATACCATCCGAGCCCGCCCAGGTCGTTGCTGTGACGTATACATCACGGATGCAATTGAAACATGTACCTGCGACTGCCACACCCGGGTTTACCCTGTCACCAACGACGTCGATGATTTTCAGGCCGCCAGTGATCTCTTGTTTGGCCGCAAGACCGGTCCTTTCGGCTTGGTCCTTCAGGCTGTAGGCGGTCTTGATTATGACCCCTGAAGCAATCGCAGCTACTAGAATAGTGGCTACGAACACGATCAATGTACCAACGCCCACGATGGCTTCCCTGTCATCGCGCAATCTGAATTTCCTGTTTGCCTTGGCCATACTGAACCCCCACCTTTTTCTCAAATCGGTGTCCTATATTAGCGGTTGGGTTATAACATTAACCGACCTGTACATAGTACTGTTTGCATGTATCATGCTTAGGGTATTTTAATCTTTTTATATATGATTCTTACATTAACAGTCCATTTCTCCGTCGAAGGCGACCAATGGATTCCCATGTCCGAGAATCTGAAAATTCTCACATCGGGCCCGATGGACGTCCGTGCCATCAATAAAAGAAGAACATGATGGCCAGAATGACATAGACCCCAAGGAGCTCGCAGCCCTCGAACCAGTTGGATTCCCCGTCCATGGACACCATGTTCATGACCACCACCGCCACGGCGATGGCTATGACCTCGAATGGGAAGAAGACGAGGGTCATGGGGCTCCCCATCGCCAGGCTCGCGAAGACCAGCACCGGCGTCACGAGCAGTGCGATCTGTGCGCTGCTTCCCGTCGCTATGGACAGGCTGATGTCCAGCTTGTCCTTGAGGGCCATGGTGATGGCCGTGCTATGCTCGGCCGCGTTCCCGATGATGGCTATGACGATCACGCCGATGAACAGCTCGGACAGGCCCAGCGAGCGGGTCGCGCCCTCTATGCTCCCCACGAGCAGCTCGGACATCAGGGCCACGAGTACGCTCGTCCCCACCAGTACGCCCACGGAAAGGCCCTTTGACCACCGGGCCTTCTCGCGGACCTCGTCCTTGCGATGCTCCTCCTTCTGTCTGTCGATGCCCGGACCGAGGACCTCCCTGTGGGTCACGAGCGAGAACAGGAGGCTCAGGACATAGAGCGTGATCATGACGACGGCCACCGCGAGGCTCACGTCCTCGATCACCGCGGGGTCCTGCGGGAACGACGGAAACAGGACCCACATCGTCGGCACGAGCAAAGCGATGACCGCCAGGGTCATGACGCTCGAGGCCATCTGGGCCTGCTTCGCGCTGTACCTCTGGACCTTGTGTTTCAGGCCCCCCGCGAGTAAGCTGATGCCGAAGACCAGCAAGATGTTGCCGATGATAGAACCCGTGAGGGAGGCCTTGACGACCAGGAACAGGGCATCCTTGGAGGCGGGGTCGGCCGAGGCCTTTCCCAAAGCGACCAGCGCGATGATGAGCTCGGTGGCGTTGCCGAAGGTGGCGTTCAGGAAACCGCCCATGGTCCTGGTGGTGTGCAGCGCGATCTCCTCCGTGGCCCGGCCCATGAGCCCAGCGAGCGGTATAATGGCGATGGCCGCCGTCGAGAAAATCAGCAAGGGGTCCCCATTGAGGAGATAGAGGACGATGGTGATGGGCAGGAACACCAGGAGGTAGTTCAGGCGCGAAAAGTCCTCCTTGAAGAAGGCCCCGCGTTCGACGGGCTTGGCCTTGGGCCTCTTCATCGCCACGGCGTCACCGTCCTCACCTTTGCCGGCCGGCCTTGCCGCGCCGCCTGCCCGTCCCGGCCCTGCTCTTCTTCGACGAGGTCCTGCTGGACAGCCTGGCCATGAGGCCCGCGGCCTTGGCCTTTCCGCCCGCCTTATCCTCCTTCTTCTTCGGGCTCGGCGTCCTCCAGTAGAAGTACGCGACCAGGTTCGCAAGAAGGGACATCATGAACCATCCGATGAAGATGTACCCGATCCTCACAAGTACAGCTGTGGTCACAGGGAAGTCGACCTCCTGGAGATCGAAACCGATGGGCAGCCGGTTGTCATAGACGAGCAGCAACATCAGCGCCAGTGGTCCGTAGGTCTTCGCGCCGAAGAGGAAGAACCATCTCCTCAGCTTCTCGAAGGCGATGATGGCCCCGACAAGCAGGTAAAAAACCATGAACAGAAGGAGGAGCCAGGTGAACTGTATCGTTGCCAGAAGCAGGGCGAAGGAGACCAGGTTGCTCAGGACGTTCTCGAAGTTCCTCTTGTCGTCCCTCGTGAAGAAGATGCCTATGAGTATCGTGGCGATTATGCCGATGTAGGCCGCCCACATCCCGTTGATTATCGGCGGCTGGGTTGGCAGCGGTGGGAGCTCCATGTGATCAGCTTTATTGTTCCTCGGTTCAAATCATTAATAGTTTTCGATATTAATAAATATGCGCAAGGCCTGAAACCATTGGAGATCCGCTCGGCTCGGCATGGAAATGATATATATCTTGAAATCTCATGCATGCAATCATAGTATCATAGAAGGCTTGACGCATGATCACCCACGACGAGGTCAAGGTCCTCGACGCCAATGCGACGGCCCGCGGTGTCCCCATAAGTACCTTGATGGAGAACGCGGGAACGGGCATCGCCGAGACCATGATTGAAGAGTACGAACTGAAGGACAGGACGGTCCTGGTCCTGTGCGGCACCGGGAACAACGGCGGCGATGGCCTCGTGGCCGCAAGGCACCTGAGGAAGGTGTGCAAGGTCAAGGTCTTCCTCGTCGACGAACCGAAGACATTGCTCGCCAAGACGAACCTCAACAAGGTCAAGGGCCTGGTCCTTCCAGGGGAGGGCAAGGTCGAGGTCCTGAGGTCCCATGTCAGGTCCGCGGACTTCATCATCGATGCTTTGCTCGGCGTCGGCCTCGAGGGAGAGCTCCGACAGCCTTACCCGGCCCTCATCTCGTTGATGAACTCGGCCGATGCCAAGGTCATTGCCGTGGATATCCCCACTGGCCTGGGGACCAAGACGGTGGTACGGCCGGACCTCACGGTCACCTTCCATGACCGGAAGGAGGGCATGACGAAGGAGAACTGCGGCAAGATAGTCGTCGTCGACATAGGCATCCCGATCGAGGCCTCGACATTTACCGGTCCCGGCGAGCCACTTCTCATCCCGAAGCCAGGCCCGGAAACGCACAAGGGCATGCGCGGCAACCTGCTCGTCGTCGGCGGGGGACCGTACTACGGAGCGCCGGCCCTGGCAGGTCTGGCCGCCCAGCGATGCGGCATAGACCTCGTCTACCTGACCATACCGGAGACCATCGTCGAGAGGATCGCCTCCCATTCGCTGAACTTCATAATCCGGCCGCTCGGGGGCGGCCACATAACCGAGGACCATGTTCCGACCATTTCTGAGTACTTCAAGCGCGCCACGGCCATGGTTCTAGGTCCCGGCATCGGCGAAGAGAGCAACGAGGCCGTCCTGGAGCTCATCAAGTCCTGCCCCCTGCCCATGGTCGTCGACGCGGATGCCCTCAAGGCCATAGCGGGCCATGAGAAGGAGCTAAGGGGCGCGGACATCGTCTTCACCCCGCACGCGGGCGAGTTCCTCCATCTGACGGGCGAGAGGCCCAAGGCCGACCTCGAGCAAAGGGCTGAGCAGGTCAGGATGTGGGCTAAGAGGCTGAACGCAACCATTCTCCTAAAAGGGCACGTCGACATCATCTCCGACGGGGTCCGCATCAAGAGGAACTCCACCGGGAACGAGGCCATGGCCGTTGGTGGGACCGGCGACGTTCTGACGGGCATCACGGGCACGCTTCTTGCCAAGGGCCTAGCGCCCTTCGACGCGGCCAGGGTGGCCGCCTACATCAACGGCAGGGCCGGTGGGGTCGCACGTTCAAGGCTCGGGCACAGCCTCACGGCCACCGATGTTGTCGACTCGATCCCCGAGGTCCTGTCGATAGATGTCCCTTGGTGGCGCTGATGAGGGACGGCCGGGACAGGACCATCGCGCTGGCCTTGTACACCATCACGGTCCTTTACATGGGCCTGATATTCTATCTGTCCAGCCTGTCCTCCATACCGCAGCCAGGGCCGTTGAGCAAGATTCCCGAGGTGGACAAGCTCGAGCATGCGAGCGAATATCTCGGTCTTGGTCTCCTCCTGGTCCTTTCGTTCCAACATACCCCGTCCCGCATGGTCCGGTATAATTCATGGCCCCTCGCCCTCCTAGTCGCGGTCCTGTACGCCTTTTCCGACGAGGCCCACCAGATGTTCGTCACAGGACGCTCCTCCGACCTCTTGGACATCCTTGCGGACACGGCCGGGGTCGCGGTCGCATGCTTCCTCGGTACATGGTTCTATGAGACCAAGGCCTCGCGTCTAAAAAAGGCCACAGTGCCGTCGGTGGCCCTTACAAAAGCCATGACGGATTCTGAAGAATAGGGCGGCGATCGTCAATCGAAACCCTTAATATCCCCTACCTCGAATTTATATCGACCACATCCCTGGAGGGGCACCGCACGAAAGACATATCGGCGAGCTCGGAACACATACCGGCACGCGACGTCATGGACCCGAACCCGGTCACCGTGAGCCTTAGGATGACGGTCCACCACGCGGCATCACTGATGAAGGACCGGGACGTCTCCTGCCTGATCGTGGTGCGCAAGGACGAGCCCGTGGGCTGCCTCACTGAGAGCGACATGACCCGGCGCGTCGTTGCCATGAACCTCAAGCCCAATCAGGTGACAGTGAAGTCCATCATGAGCGCCCCCATCGGCATAGTCGGTCCAGACGAGGACATCGCATCAATCGCCAGGACCATGGCCACCAAGCAGTCGAGGATATTGGCCGTCGTCGAGAACGGAAGGCTCGTCGGGATAATAACGCAGAGGGACCTCTCGATCCTCTCACCAGCGTTCCTGGAGCTATACCGCGAGCATGCACGGATCGGCAAGAGCGGCGACGCCGGTCCTAAAGCCTCGGGCTATTGCCACATGTGCCATGGATACAGCGATGAACTGACCGAGGACCATGGCCTCTTGGTCTGCAGGGACTGCCGGAAATGAAGCGGTCCCTTGGGCCTATCCTATTTCTCCAGATGTTCCTCGTCCACGGGCAGCTCCTCGAAACCCACCTCGCCTTGCTCCTCGGGCGCGACCTCCTCGAACGGCCCCTCGATCTTTTCCTCTTCCTTGGGCACTGGGGCCTTCTTCTCGGAAGTTCCCCTCTCGATGTCGGCCTTCCGCGAGGTCCTATCCTCCTCGAGCCCCTCGTCCCCCTTCCCGCCGCCGAACCAGCCTTTCCTGGAGGCCTGGAACAGGAGCAGGGCCACGAGGACGGCCAGCAATATCACGAATATGATCATGCCCCACGGTCCCTCCGAGCCGCCCTGGACCTTTGGGTTCCCGAAGCTCAACGCCTTCGTGGCCTCGCCGGTGTTCCCCCTTGAATCCGTCACGGTGAGCGTGACCGTCAGGACGCCCTTCTGGTCGAAGACCTTCGAGACGTTCTTTCCGGACGCCGTGCTGCCGTCACTGAACTTCCAATCGTAGGAGACGATGGTGCCCTCGGGGACATGCGATGAAGTGCCGTCGAAATAAACGGTCTTCCCCTTCTTGGGGGCCTTTGGACTGATGGTGATCACGGCCGTGGGCGGTAGGTCCGCGACCGTCGTCGTATTGAACCTCCATTCCCTTCTGGCCGTCATCCTGCCGTCCGAGACCGTGACATTGATGTCGATCCTGCTCGGGCCGCCGAACGGGGCCATGAAGTTCATCGAGGAATTGCCGCCCGAGGCCGATGATGCGATACCATCGACCTTGATGTCCTTGCCATTTATCGACCATGTCACTGTCAGCGCATCCTTGTCCGGGTCGCTGGCCTTGATGCCCAGCGCCTCGGACTTGCCGGCCGTAAGTGTCCTGCCGGCCAAGGGCCACCAGCTATCGATCCTGGGCCCCCTGTTCACGATGATCCGCCAGGTGTAGGTCGTGTTCGATCTCCCGTCGCTGACCGTGACCTTGAGCGCGTACTCCCCCTTTGGGCTGGGAGGTACCCTGAAGTCATAGCTCTGGTCCCCTATGACCCTCGTGCCGTCCAGGGTCCAAGTGGTGGTGAGATTGTCCTGGTCCGGGTCGGATGCGCTTATCCAGAACATGGCCTCGTCACCTTCCTGGAGATGGACGGGGCTGGCAGGTCTCACAAGATAGATCGTCGGCGGGTGGTTCTCCTTGGTCACCGTCAGGGTCCATCGGTGCTCGACAGAGGAATTGCCATCGGAGACCGTCACAAGGACCGTGTGCATGCCTGTCCTATTGACCTCCGTGACCAGATCGAACGCGTACGTCCCGAGGGCCCTGGCCAGACCATCCACGGACCAGACCACCGTCAGAGGGTCCCCGTCGGGGTCATGGGCCGTTATATTGAACGCCTGCGCCTTCCCCTCTGGGACCGATGGATTGCTGACCGGGCTGGCGCTGTCTATGACCGGTGGGCTGTTCACATGGTCCACCTTCATGTACCAGCGGTGCCCGATGGTATGGTGGCCGTCGCTGACATTGAGGGTGACCGTGTGGTCCCCGACCATGTTGCGGTCCGCCCTCAGCACGTATCCAAGGTCTGGGTCCTGGACAGGGGTTCCGTCCAAGGTCCATGCGTAGGTCAGCGGGTCATTGTCCGGGTCCGTTGCGTCGGCCCAGAACCTGATGCTATCGCCCTCACCGATCGTCGGGTCCAGCGGCGGATAGAACTTGACCACGGGCGGGAAGTTGACGTCTAGGACCGTGACGTTCCATCGGGCCTCCGCGCTGCGGAAGCCATCGCTCACAAGGACCTTCACCTTGTGCTTCCCGGCCGAGCTGTAATCGGTCGTATAGGTGAACTCGTGGTCCCCTGTGCCGATGAGGATGTCGTCCAGGTACCACTTGAACGAGACCGTGAGCTCCGATGGGGCCTTCACATGGACCCCGAACAGGAGGGCCTGGCCTTCGTTCATGACCTGGTCGCCCTTCGGATACCTGTCGACGATTAGCGACAGCTTAAGCAGGTCCTCGTCGCTGTTGTAGACGATGTATACCTTGCCGGGGGTCGGCCCTGAACCGTCGGAATAGACCGGGTCGCTGATGAGCAGCTCGCCCGCATGCCCGCCATTGATGTCGCCGAGCGCGACGACGGCCATGGGCAGGTCGCCTTTCTTCCACTCGCCTGTCATCGCGTACTGGGCCACATCCTTTATCCTCCCGCTCTCGACCCTCGGGCCCCCACGGACGATGTAGATCGTCCCGTTCGGTTGGCCAGGGGCCCCGACGGCGATGTCCGGGAACTTGTCAAGGCTGAACAGGCCTGCGCTGGCCACGACGGAGCCAAGATATCCGCCGGATGTGACGCCATCGAAGGACGCGAAGGCGTCCTTGTCGGTGAGGTGCCCTTGTATCCCGTTCCCGCCGAGGAAGACATAGGCGGAGCCCAGGTTCTTATTGTTCTGCGGTGCTCCGATGATGAAATCGTCATAGCCGTCCCCGTTGATGCTCCCGAGGCCCGCGACGGAATATCCGAACAGGGATTTCGCAGGTCCTTTGATGGTGACATTGGACGGCTGCTGTGAGATGAAGAAGATCAAAGTATAGTCGAAATACACAGCCTTGCCAAATTGGCCGTTCGCCGTGTTGTTGAACCGAAGGTCCAGACCCTGCAGCTGTTCTAGCGTGCTCAGGCCACTCGCATACATGTCGTAGGGGCCATCATATCTAGGTTGCAGGAAGGAATTTATAGGGTTCAGGTCCGTGTTCTTCCACACCTTGCCATCGACGGACCACTCGACCCAGCTGTTCCCGTCATAGTTCGGGTCCGTCTTGTATTCGGCGTAGAACCATGCATACAGCAGATTGCCCTTCGCCCTTCCGATGTCCCAGGTGTCTACGAGCATGGACTTGCCCCGGTCCACCCGAATTGTTCCCTGGTTCGGGTCCCATTGCACATCATCATCGGCTTTGAGAGCATTCGTGCTCATCATGCCGGTGGTATCGCCCTTCCCGAGGCTCGCCGGCAGGGCCCATTGCTCGTACAGGACGAACTCGCGGTCGAAATGCGGGCTACCAAAATAGACGTGCGTCTCGTCCACACCGGGTGCGCCGACGATGAGGTCGTCATAGCCATCGCCGTTCACATCGCCGGCACTAGCAATCACCAGGCCATAGCCCGCGTTCCATACTGGGCCCATGAGGACCGCCAATAGCGGGAGCTCGGTCCAGAGGGTGATGTTGCCGACCTTGACGGTCAGGAACTGGCTCGGGTTGGACCAGTCCGCGAGCTTTCCACCGACGTCGAAATAGTACCTGTGGGCGCCGTTCAAATATTCATTGAGCATTATTTTCTCATTATTGCTGTACGTTTCGGCCTGGGCCGGGTTCTGGTTCCAGTTCATATAAAAGAGCTCGTTGGTCCCGTCCGTCGTGGCACTGATATTCTCATCATCGGTGACGTTATTGTCGCCATCCCAGCTCGAACCAAGGTACGCGATATTGTTGCTCGAGTTCCAGAACCGGGCCTTGACCCAATAGTTCTCGTTGTGCGGCGGCGGACCCCCGCTCCCTCCCCCCCTCAGGCCCTTGCTTGTCGAGGTCCATGTGAAATTGATGAAAAGCTGCGCCCCGTCCTTGATCGCATCGATGTAGTCCTGCGTGATGTTGAAGTCGATGCCGTAGCCGCCACTAGCGGCCGGGCACGGGCCCGTGCCATTGCCGTCGGTCTGGTTTCCCATGACAACGGATAGGAACGGCCTATTGCCTCCGACGGGCGGGAAATGGACATCCGCGTTCGTACCCCCATAGATGTCCGGGGCCCAGTCCCAACCGTCGCTCGCGTTACCCCAGCCGAATGTATTACCGGTGCTGTTGAGGCCGTGCCTGAGGTCCACCGGGTTCGGGTAGTCCTGAGTAACTTCGGGCAATGTCAGCAGACCCGTTCTCAAATGCGCCCTGCCGGCATATACCCGGACCTCATTGCCCTGAGCCTCCCCGATGGCGAAGTCGTCGAAGCGGTCACCGTTGAGGTTACCGGCGTTCGCCACCGAGACCCCGAAGCCCTGGCCCTGCCATGTGCCAATGAATGTGGCGTTCGCTCGAACGGATGTCCGGTTGGTGGAATTGCCGCCGAGGAAGAGGTATGCCGCGCCCGTGTCGGAACCGGCGTTGGGCGCCCCGATGATGAGGTCGCTGCGCCCGTCGCTGTTGAAGTCGCCCGTGTCCATGGACGACCCGAACCCTTCCCCGGGCTGGCCCGTTATCACGAGGTTGGCCTTCTTGGAGCTCAGGTCGTAGCCCTGGCCGAACGGGCCCTTGAAGATGTAGACCGCCCCCGCAGCGTTGCCACCTTTGCTGTCCTTGGGGGCCGAGACGGCGATCTCCATCTTGCCATCGCCGGCGAAACCCTTCATCTTGACGAGCTTGTAGCCATAGGCCCCCAGGTCGGTCGAACCGACACCCTCGGAATGCTTCTTGATCGGTATCGTCGTCGCAGCTCCGGCGAACGTCGAGAACAACAGCACGGATACGATGAGCACCGCGGTCCAACGGGCCATGTGGAACACCTCTTAATGGGGCGCAGGTCCCGCCCAATCCGGAGTTCTAGTGTATCCATTGCCCAGGTAGCATAAATAAATTGTTCTTAGCTAGAACCGATAATATGTTAACGCGCTCGGGCCGGTCCTATTTCCATTGGAACTTGCCGCCCTTCATCAGTAAAAGCTCGCCCTTCTTCTTGATTATCTTGATGGTGGGCTCGAGCATCAGGAAGTCCATATGGTTCCTTGAGTTGTTCATCCCGCCCGGGAAGTCCTCGTTGTGGCCGAAGGCGATATGACAGGTCCCGACGGTCTTCTCGGATTCCAGGAACTCCTGGACGAGCCTGGCCTTGTGGTTTATCCCCATGGCGAACTCGCCCACGTACCTGGACATCTTGTCCGTGTCCAGGGCCTCCTCGACCTTCTTGAGCACGGCCGGGTCGGCCTCGACCTTCTCGGCGCGACCCTTCCTCACATGGATGACCGTAGGGTTCTTGAGCAGGCCAATGCCTCCGATGCTATGGGTGCAGACGAGCGTCCCCTCGAGGGAATCCTCATGGGGGCCGGACATGACCTCGCCGACGGGCAGGTTCATCCATTTCATGGTCTTCCAGTCGACGTGTATGTCCGTGAAGAACTCGCGGCCTTTGACGTTCATCTCCAGGTTCGTGCCGGCGGGCGTTGTGATCACGACCCGTTCGGCGTCCTGGCATGCATCGATGATCTTCTCCTTCAGCTTGGTCATCTTCCTGTAATCGGCCTCGGTCATGGCGAGGGCACCGCTCACGAACATCTCCTTCGTGAGGCCGGGGCAGTGGCCGAGCCTGACCTTCCTGTCGTTCTCGGCCATCAATATGTCGATCCTGAAGGGGGTCTCCTCGCTCATCCCACGAAGGATGTTGACGAAGATATCGACATCCATCGTCTTCAAAGTGCTGATAAGGTCCTTAGGCGCGGTCTTCCTCAATTTGGTATCGTCCAAGGCTATGAGGTTCGTGTTGAGGCCAAGATGCTTGCCGCCGTCCTCGAATATCTCGCCGAGGTTCTTGAGGCTCGTATCGCAGATGATGACGAGGTGCTCCTTAGGCTTGACCTCCATCACGCTCATCAGACAGTTCTTCGCTGCAAGGGCCGGGTCCAAATCGTTTACCTTCTTTAGGGCCGTGGGCAAAGGCCACCGACGGACCTGTGTATTTTTATCGGCGCTTTAATATTTTAACAGATAAATAAGTCTTTCCTATATAAATGCCCGGAAACCATTGTCGGCAAAGGTCAATGCTCAAATGGACCAATATTAAAATATGAACTGCCATGAGGGAACAGGAATATGGGGGCTTTCGGATTGGTACAGGCACAAAAGATTGCAGATGCCCTGCTCGAAATGCTCTTCAGTTCGTTCCCGGCCCGAACGGGCGAGGACGGCGTGTGGGAGGTGGCCTCGGCCTTCTCCGGGGGGCTGGACAGCACTGTGCTCACTGCCGCTGCCCTGAGGCATTTCGGTTCGGCCATTTCCATCGCGCCGGTGGTCGTCGGTGTCCTCGGTGGCAAGGACCTGAAGGCCGCGGCAACGGCGGCGGAGGAGCTGGGGCTGGGCCTCGAGCTGGAGGAGGTCGTCCTTGGGCCAGCGGATGTGCTCGAGGCCGTCCCCGAGGTCGTAGGATTCACGGGTTCCCTGGACCCGGTGGTGATTTCCTTCACGATACCGGTCTATTTCGTACTGAGAACCGAGGGCCCGCATGAGGTCCTCATCGGCCATGGCGGGGACGAGCTCTTTGGCGGATATGCGCGCTACGTCGGGATCCCGCCGTCGGAGCTCCAGGGCCATCTGGATGCCGATCTTGAGATCGCAATCGAGCGCGTAGGGGCCGACAGACGCATGGCCAGGTCCCTCGGGCGCGAGCTCGTGACACCGTTCCTCTCGAAGGCCTTCGTCGAAAAGGTCAGGGCCTTGCCACCCGAGCTCAAGGTCTCAGGGGACGAGAGGAAGGTGGCCCTCCGAATGATGGCCAGGTCACTTGGCCTCTCTGACAGTCTCGCCGAACGGAAGAAGACGGCGGCGCAGTACGGCTCCGGCGTCATGAAGGTCCTCAAGTCCGAATCCAAACGGCGAGGCCTCTCGAAGGTCGCTGACCTTGTGAAGTTGCTATCGAAACGCTAGCTCATCAGGTCCTTCTTGATCATCTTGACGAGCGCCTTGAAGACGTAGTCCTCGACCTTCTTCCCCTTCTCGGCGGTGGCCTTTGACGGGTCGCCCCAGATGCCTTTCGGGATGAACCTCTCCGGGTCCTTGACTATCAAGTACTTCGGTAGCTTCGCGACGGCCTTCTTCGGCTTCCCTTTCACGAGCTCCGGGCGCAATTGCAGGACCCTCGAGGTCTCTATGGTGCCCGCGTGGCCATCGTCCTTGTCGAAGCCTTTTCCCAGGAGATCATAGGCGATCTCGTAATCGGACAGGACCATGAGCTTGAGGTCCCCGTGCCGGAGAACGACCTCCCTGCCGGCCTCGCGCAATGCGATCATGTGGGCCCGGCCCGCATGTCCGGTCAGGACGAGGATGCGCCGGATGCCGTTCCTGTATAGTTCTTCGAGGACCTCGCGCGCTAGCGCCCTGAGGGTGTCGAAGCTTATGGTGACGGTCCCCGGGAAGTTCCTCGTGGACTGGCACTCGCCATAGCGGATGGCCGGCGCTATCATCGCATCGAACTTGTCCGCGAGCCTCTTTGCTAAAGCCTCGGACTGGATGGAATCCGTGCAGAGCGGCAGGTGCTCCCCGTGCTCCTCGACGGAACCCATCGGCAATATAACGAGGCAGCCCTTCTTGACCCGTTCCGAGAACTCATGCATGTTCAGCTCATCGAGGAAGACCATTATTGAACCCCCCGACCGGAATGGCCCGGGAGCCGGAAATATCTTTCCACCCTTACCTGGTGTCTATTCCCTCCCGAGGACCTTCATCGAGTAGATGATGACCTTCGTACTATTGCCTTTCTTCAGGAATGACTGAGCGACCCGCAGGTGGGTCTTGCACCTCTTTGCGTCCTGGCCGCTTGCCTCCAGCTCATCCACATGGCGCTCCGCTTCGTTGTAAAGCTTCATGGCCTCGGGGGTTATGCCCTCGGGGGCGGTCACATCCCCGGCATGGGGCTCAGCGGGCGGAGGTGGCGGGGGAGGCGGCGGTGGGGGGGCCACTAGCTTCGGTGGCGGTCGCTCAATGGCTGGGGGCGGTGGTGCAGGGACCGGCTCCGGAGGGGCCTCCGGGACGACCGGCGGGGGTGGAGCTTTCTTGTGCTTGGCTGTGCGTACGCGGGTCTTCTTGACCGGGGCCTCCTCGGGCTTGCTGCGCGTTTTCATGTAGATGCCAGCCCCGACCCCGATGGCGACCAGCGCGGCCACGGCGATCCCTATGGGCAATAGCATGCCGCCAAGCCCGTTGTTCTGTGTCTTCTTTGGCGGGACCGTCGGTGCCTTTCGGAGGACCTGATATCTATGGGAAACCGTGTTGCCATGCGGGTCCGTGGCGACGACAGTGATGTTGTTCATGCCCAGGTCGAGATAGACCTCCTGCCTGAAGTTCCCGTCCATATCGAGCGTCACAGGCAGACCGTTGATGTCGACTATTGCGTCCGGGTCGGTCTTGCCGGTTATGTTCACCGTCGCGTTCATGGTGACCAGCGGGGTCGCTCCCGAGAGTTGGTCGACCGCCAATGACACCTTCGAATCCAGTGTCACCCGTACCGTCGTGGTGGCCCCGTTGCCCACCTTGTCGACGGCGCCCACCGTGATGTTGTTCGGGCCTTCCTTTAGCGTCACCGTCGTGGTGAAACTGCCGTTCTTGTTGAGGACGCCATGGCCGTTCACCGTGACCAGGGCCCCGGTCTCGGTCGTCCCGTCGACGATCATGTCGGCCTTGTTGACGGTCACACCATCCATGGGGTCCTGGACGGTCAATAGCGGCGGCTGCGTGTCCAGGGTGACCGTGAGTATCTTCTCGGCCTTGTTCCCCGCAGCGTCGTAGGCGTCCACCCAGATGGTGTTCTTCCCCTCTTTCAAAGTCAGGTCGTAGGAGAAGGAGGTCCCGGTGAGGTTCACGCTGTTCCCGTTCACCGATACCTTGGCCCCTAGCTCGGTGATCCCCTCGACCATGAGGGCCGCCACGTTCGTCAGGTTCCCGTCGCTGGGCGATCCCACCTTCAGGAGCGGGGGCTCCGTATCGAGGAATGCATGGATGATAGTCACATTGCAGTTCTTGGCCGCGTCGCAGCTCATGACCTTGAAAATATTGGACCCCTCATCGAGGGTGAGGGCCGTCTGGAAAGAGCTCCCGGTGAACTGGACCTGCTTCCCGTTGACCGTCAATATGGCCTTTGCCTCGGTGGTCCCCTTGAGCTGGACCGTGACCTGGTTCGTGGTGAAGTTGCTCGACGGTTCGGACACGATGAGGACCGGGGCCTTCGTGTCCCGCCTGACGTTAAGGACCTTCACGGCACTGTTGAGGGCCTTGTCCTCGGCCTTGACCCTGAGGACGTTGGCCCCCTCGGTCAGATTGTAATTCACGGTGAAGGAGCCATTGGGATTGACCGTCACGTTCTTGCCATTGAGGGTCAGGTTGACCCCGGGCTCCGTCGTGCCGGTAACGGCCACGGTCGTGTTGTTCGTTAGGGTCCCGTCCGCCGGGGCAGTGACGGTGAGGGGCGGCACCACCGTGTCCCGGGTGATGTTGAAGAGGATGATGTTGACGTTGCCGGTCCAATCGGTGGCCTGAACAGAGATAGGATAGACCCCGTCCGTGGGCAGCGGGAGGTCCTGATGGAAGAGGCCGTCCTGGTCCACGGCAGGTCTGTATGTCGTCGAACCCAGCCTGACCTGGGCCCGGATGGGCCACTGCTTGGTGTCATTACGTTCCGTCTGCCCTTGGACCTGGACCGTGGTCTGGTTCGTGAAGATGTCATCATCGATGTCCAGGACCTTAAGGGACGGAGGGACATCATCAATGATGATCTTCATGTCGTTGGTGGCGTTCGTGATGTCTGTCCTGGTCTCATTGTGGAGGACCTTCCCGGCCTTGGGCGCTGTGGCATTGAACCAGTAGGGGTTCACCGGCACTATGCTCGAGCTGTCCCTTGAATATTCCAGGAAGAAGACGTCCTTCAGATGGCCATTGAAGTCCGTTATCAGGTTCCGGGGGTCCTTCGTGCCCAGAGCGTTGGTGGCGTTGAGATGGGCCCCCACGATCCCCTGACCCGTGCTCAGCCAGTCGATGGTGATGTTGGCCCGCCAATAGACCTCGAGCGAGGTCCCCGCCGGTATCTCCAAGGTGTTGAACCTCGTCTCATAGGCCAGGAGCTTGGCGTTGTTGGCCAGGGTGACGTCCGTGGTGCTCCCCGAGAACTTGCAATAGTACGCGCTGAGGACCGAATTGTACAGATAGAGCCCGATCGAGGTGGCGCCCCCTATGGCCTTGTTGTTCATGAAGCTCGTGAGGGCGCTGCTGTAGACCCTCAGGGAGTCGGTGCCTCCGCCGATGATAGTATTATTATTGAAGACCCCGTCGAAGCCATTGAGATAGGCGCCGTAGGTCCCGCCGATCATGGTAACGATGTTGTTCTCTATCGTAACTGTCGAGGACCCTGTGACGTAGATGCCCTCTGAGGTGGCGTTCTCGACCTTGTTGTTCATCAGATATCCGCCGTCCACAGAGGATAGGTAGAAACCATAGGTGGCGGGAGAGCCGGCCTCGAACGTCGAGTTGCCGATCTCGACCATTCCCACCGTGGCACGGGCCCCGTAACCGGTCCAGCCCTTTATGGTGCTGTTCTCTATCTTTAGCAGGGTCATTCCGGTCTGACCGTAGATGCCGTTCCAGGAGGCCGTCCCGGTTATCGTGGAGTTGAGGATCTTGAGAGATGCATAATTATAGATGTAATATGCACCAGTGTGCGTGAGATCGACCGCTTCGAAGGTCACATCGGCCCCGGCAAGTATGCTGATATGGCCTCCAGATACGGAGCAGGTCCCTGTATATTCATGCACACCGCTGATGGACCAACCGAGGTTGTTGTCGGGACAGATCTCGAGGACCCGTGAGCCACGGCCGGAGGTATGGTCTGGGGCCTGCTGTACCGTCGCCGTTGCGGCCAGGGCGATGTTCGGGACGACCATCAGGAGGGCGAGCACGCACAGCAGGATTCTGACAACAGTGCCTTGTGATGACATGGGATCCCTCGCGGTTTCCATTGACGGACCTAGCTATACCTTTCAATTCTTCATTTTGGATTTGTATTCTAGGTTATACATACATTAGACCTACTATTTTTAACCCTTTTGGCATAAGATTCGAAAATATGGCCATTCTCCCCGTTGCGATCCCCGATTGTCAGTTCCACAATGGGAAATTCTTTCCTCACGCCAAGGAAGGCTTTTTATCGCCGAAAGCCGGTCACAACACCGTGCCACGAGATAGGCCTGTCCAACATGGTATCTTCGACTTCGACGGGAAGCAGGGCGGTCCAGGACCGCTCCCGGGGCCATCCCAGAGGCAGGACCAGAAGGTCTACACCGTCTCCGAGGTCACCCGGATCATCAAGGAACGGCTGGTGACGGAACCTGACCTCCAGAGGATGCTCATCACGGGCGAGGTCTTCGAGGTCAGCATCCCGAGCTCTGGGCACATCTACTTCAGCCTCAAGGATGCCGAGGCCGTGATAAAGTGCGTGATGTGGAGGAGCCGGACCGAGGGCCTCACTTTCAAGCTCGAGCCAGGCATGAAGGTCGTGGCCTACGGCAGCATCGGCGTCTATGAGCGGTCGGGCAACTACCAGGTCTATGTCGACAGGCTCCAGCCCGAAGGCCTCGGCGCCCTCTATCTGGCCTTCGAGCGCCTCCGCAAGAAGCTCGAGGCCGAGGGGCTTTTCGACGAGGCCAGGAAGAGGCCCATCCCGAAGTTCCCGACGGTCGTGGGCCTCGTGACATCCCCGACGGGCGCCGCCATCCAGGACATTATCCGGGTCTCGACATCGCGGTGGCCCGCGGCCAGGATCCTGCTGGCACCGGCGAGCGTCCAGGGCGGTACGGCGGCCCAGGAGATCATCCAGGCCATCGGGCTGCTCAACGAGGCCGCGGAGCAGGAAGGTATCGATGTCATAATCGTCGCCCGGGGCGGCGGCAGCCCCGAGGACCTGGCTGCCTTCAACGACGAGGCGCTGGCCCGGGCCATCATAGCCTCCAAAATCCCCATCGTGACCGGCATAGGCCACGAGGTCGACAGGACCATTGCAGACTACGTCGCCGACAGATATGCGGCGACGCCGTCCCAGGCTGCCGAGCTCGTGTTCCCTGACGCGCGCGAGCAGAGGGCCCATGTCCAGGACCTCATCTCAGGCATTGCATCGAGGACCAAGGCCATCATCGTCAGAAGGCGCGAAAGGCTCGACCTTCTGATGGCCCGCAGGGCCCTCGCGAGGCCGAAGGAGCTCGTGGACCTGCACAGACAGGCCCTGGACGATATCACAAGCTCCCTGACCGAGGCCATCAAGCATCGCATCGAGGCCAGCCGACATGCCCTGGCCCTGGCCTCGAGGGCATTGGCATCCCTCGACCCGACGGCCATCCTGGGTCGAGGCTACAGCATCACGCTGGACGGCCAGGGGCAGGTCGTGAAGGACCCGGAGCAGGTCAACGTCGGCGAAGGCATCAAGGTCATCGTCCACAGGGGAGAGGTCGATGCCCGGGTCGAGGCCCGGCGCAGGAAGGCCGAAGGGGAACATAAGGGGACAGGCGACAGGAGCTGAGCTGCATGGTGAAGAGGACTGGACATACGGAAGAAGGCAATGAGGAGGCCGGAGGGCCGAGCTTCGAGGAGGACCTCAAGAGGCTCGAGGAGATCGTCCGCGCACTGGAGGCCGGGGACCTGCCGCTCGAGCGGGCCCTAGCCCTTTACGAGGAAGGCTTGACGCTGTCAAGGCGCTGCGGACTGCGGCTGGACAAGGCCGAGGCCAGGATAGAGACGCTCACTAAAAAGGATGGGAAGATCGAGAAGAGCAACTTCGAAAATTGAAAAAAGGGACCAAAATATAAAGGTCGAGGGGCCCGGAGGCCCCTCGGCAACATGGTGCCTACCTCTTCCTGCGTCCGAGGGCCACAACGACACCGATGGCGACGATCACACCTAATACCACGAGGACGACCTCGAAACCGGGCGTGGGCTTCTTTGGCTCCTTGACGTTTATGTTGACGCTTGTCGATGTCACACCACCGTGCGTGTCGGAGACCTCGAGCTTTATCACGTGCAGGCCCTTGCTGGGTATCTTGTAGTCGATCTTCTGCGTGGAACCGATCTGGACATTGTTGTCATACCACTTGTATTGTACCGTGTCCTTGTCCGGGTCGGTCGCCTGGGACGCCTGCAGTGTGATCTTCGCTCCCTTGGTGTAGTTCGTGTTGTTCAGGTTCCCGAGTATGTGGACGGTCGATATGTCGGGCACCCTGTTCACATCCGTCACCGTGATGTTGCGCCAGGTGTAGGTGGACTCCTTGTATGTCGAGTTGATCTTCACGGTGAGGTTGTGGATCCCTGCCATTTCAAAGCTCGCGAGGAAGTTAAGGGAGTTGTTGGTGCTCCCCTGTATGACATTGTCCCAGAACCACGTGTACTTCAATATGTTGTGTGGCATGTCCAGGTCCCTGGCAGTCACCTTGAAGAAGACCTTGCTTCCCTCGGCCATGGTGACGGCCCCTTTGGGCGTGGTGTCCAGTATTTCTGGCTTGTAGTGGACGCAGGTGACGGTGACCTTCAGGGTCGTGCTGTTGGTGGCCTTGGTGTTCTTCGTCCCAGTGCCCGTGAATGTTACGGTGCCACTGCCGCACCAGTAGCTGTCCGGCGTGATGGTCGCGATGCCATCCGTGCTGATCTTGACCGTGAGGTTCGAGGATGCCTTGCTGGTCCACGCGATGGTGTCGTCGGGCGGGGGGGGCGGCTTGAAGTAAATGTAGTCCTTCACAGGGAAGGTCCCGTTCGTGTTCTCGGTTATCTTCAGCTCGCTCGCGAGCTTGCTGAGGATGATGACCTCGCCTGAGTTCACTATCACGGTCAGGTTCAATGGCGGTGATATGTAGTTCGGGTAGCCGTTGTCCTTGCTGAAGAACTGGACGTGCTCCGTCGTCTCGACGGTCTGGGCCACGAGGCTGATCAGGCCTGTTTTAAAGTGGTCGGGGGTCACGGGCATCTCTTCGTAGATCTGGATGTATAGTTTACTGGTGTCAAAGCCGGTCGCGTTGAACCAGTGCTTGTTTTCCTTGTCCGGGTCGCCGAAGTACTGCGTCAGGTCGATGCCAGTGTAGACCTGCCCGAACTTCAGGGTCAGGACCCCGTCGGGGAAGGTCGCGTTGAAGTACTTCTTGATGAACGGGGCGTGGTTGATGGCATGGACGTCCGCGCAGACCTTGAGCGTGCCCTTCGCGCTCAGGGTGTCCGTGGCCGTCAGGTTAGAGCAGGTGTGGCCCCTGTACGCGGTCTTCGGCTTGAAGGTAATTACCGTCGTGGTCGTGTCGATGGTGACGGTCATGTTCGGGTTCGTGTCCGTCGAGTATGTCATGGTGTCCCCGTCGAAATCGGCGAACAACTTGTTCATGGCCAAGCTGTTGTTCGTCCCGTTCTCCCAGATGAACATGGCCGGCGGGACCATCACGGCCTGCGGAGGCGTGTTCGCGGTCACGTTGAGCCTGAACTGGCCTGCACCTCCTTGAGCCTCGACCCACAGATAGTAGGTCTCGTTGTCCGGCAAAGGATGCAGGGTCGATGCCTCGATGACCGACATCGGGTCCGCTGTCTGTCGGATGATATCCAGGTCGGCCTCGGCGTACTCGCGACCGGACTGGTTCAGCAGGTGCAGGTACATGACGGGCAGGTGTATGGCGGCGTCAAAGTCCAGGGATGTCAGGGTCGCGTTGATGTGCATGCCCTGCTTGCCCGCGAACTTGAAGTAGTCCGAATCGTCAAGGCCGTAGGAGGCGGTACCGGTCGCCGTGTCCGAGTGGGTCTTGCCGGCCCCTAATACAGTTACAGCAGAGGCTTGGTCATTGTTGGTGTTGTAGGTGCAACTGACCTTGATGACCTTGATCCCATAGTTGCCTGCTCCCTCCCAGCCCCATATCCTGATCAGGTAATCCGCCGTGACCACTGGTACCATCGTGAAGGTGTAGCCCCTGGGCGGGGATATGACCGATGTGCCGCCCTGGAGGAACATGCCCTTGACGCCCGTGTTGTTGGAGGCGTAGTAGACCTCCGGGACGACCGCTTGGCCGGGGACCCCGGGCGGTGTAATGTTGATCATCAGGATGTCCGTGCTGGTGGCCGGGATCCTGTTAAGGTGGACCTTGTAGAAGTCGTTCGGGCCCGAGACGTTGTCGAATGCCCCTTGGGCCGTGTACGGGAACGCGCCCATTACCTTCGCGGTGGATGCGTTCTTGTTCGTATCACCGGTCCAGGCCACCGTCATCTTGTGGAACCAGACGGTGTAGGGGAAGGTCGGACCCTGGCCCTCGACCTGTATGTAATACCAGCCGCTCGACTCGGCGATGACCTTCAGGAAGGCGGTGTTGCCGAGTATAGGGTCGGAGGCTATCCAGTACTGGTCTGGCTCATAGATGTTCATCCTCAGGGCGCCGCCGCCGTTGTTGGTCGCATTCACGAGGAGCCTCTCGGCGTTCGCCCCGGTGTTGTTCAGCTGTATCTTGAAGAAGTCGTAGACGTCGCCGATACCGGTCAGGGTGTCATGGTACATGTAATCGTTCGACTTGATCACATTTGCTGTCGCAAAGGAATTGTCCGAGTCGCGGCTTGAACTGGTACTCCCGCTGACCATGACGGTCCCGATCGGCAATGCACTGACTATCATAACGCACACGATGACGTATGCCATCAATCTGTTCATCTTCACTTGGATCACCCTTCCATGTCGTTGTCCTCTGTTTCATCCATCAGTATTATCGAAATATCTTCCATGTATATTTTACTTTATACCTATGGGCATTCCTCTGATCTCCATATATTTTAGTTCTTTGGTATTGTTTGGTCATCATCGGGGACCTGGCCCCTCGACCGCGTCATTCCTCCTCGTCCCCGTCGGCCACGGGCTTTTCCTCCTCATCCTCCGCCTCTTCCTCCTCGTCCTCGTATTCCGAGGGCTTCTTCTTGCCTCCGGCCAGGAGGACCACCGCGATGGCCACCAGTAGCAGCAGGGCCAGGATGAGCAGGATAGTGTTCGTGGTCGTGAAGGTGGAGCTCGGCGCCTGGACGTCCACCTTATGCGAATAGCCACTGTAGACTATGACGTCCTCCTCGAGCAGCGTCGTATTGATGTCGTGCTTCCCGGTCGTATTGAATGTCACATTGAAGACCAGCGGGGCCTTCGACCCGTTCTTGCCCAGCAGCGCCAGCGTTTGCTCCCCGACCTTCCATTTGTCGAGGTAAAGAATCAGGCGCAGGTCACGGGCGTCCTTGTTCCCTTTGTTGATCAGGGTCACCGTGACCTTGACCTTCTTCCCCTCGGTCGGCTTCGCAGGGGCGGTCACTATGGAAAATATCATCGGGTCCGACTTCAGGACCACCCTCTCGATGACCTTCACGGTGGCCGTTAGCTCGTTGTTGGCCTCGTCGGTCTCCTTGATCTTGCCGTCCTTGTCCAGGAACACACTGACCTTGTAATTGCCCAGGGCGAGGGGCACCGAGAAGTTCCAGAAGAGTTTCATGAACTGCTTGGCCCCGGCATCCATGAACGGGATGACCCTGTGCTCTATCGTGCTGACCACGGTACCGTCCATGGTCTCGAGCCTCGCGTCCAGATCGATGTTCCCAGCCGGTCCCAGGCCCTTGTTGTCCACGACGATACTGATCTGGACCTTGTCACCGGCCGCTATGCTCGTTGTCGAGAGCTGGATGCTGTCTATCGTGAGGTCCGGTGGCCTCACGACGGGTATGATCGTGAAGTTAATGGACACCATATTGTTCGAGCTGTTGAGGTCCCCGTTCATCTTGGTCGGGTCCATGACCGCTATGATCTTGTGGACCCCCAGGGACACGGTCGTCGTGTTCCATTTGCATAGCGGATAGTAGTCCGCTCCCGGCACGTAGGGGAGGAGATACGCAATACCATCCTTCTGAGAGCAAGAGGTGGCGCCTGCCCCCTGGCTATAGGGCTCCATTGTCTTTATCGGGTTGGTAGTGTTGTCCAGGTAGAAGACCAGCATCGTGTTGTTCTTCGACGAGGCCAGGCCCAGGTTCTTTGCATTCACCGTGACCTTGACAATGTCCCCTTGATGGGCCTGGGCTATCTGCACCCAGGAATCGGCCTGGTAGAACTTCAGGTCGAAGACCGCCAGGTCAGGCAAGGAGGTCACACTGAAAGTGATCGTCTTCATGTTATTGGAATCGGCCCACTCATCGTTCTTCTTCAGCTTGTCGACCCAGGCCTGTAATGTGTGCATGCCAATGGACAACTTGGATGTATTTACCAGGAAATAGTAGACCTTCAGCGCGCCAGCCGCCATGGCCGGGATGCTGAAGCTCGCGGAATACGTGCCTATCGTGTCCGTGACATTGACGAGTGTCGCCTTTGATGTATTGTTACCGATGTTCTTGATGGTAACGGACAAGTTCAGGGGCAGGCCTCTCAATACCGTTATATTTACCGTTGTATTGTTCAGGGCGAGGGCCAGGATGGTCAGGTCCGGCTTCCCGGACACGGTTATGTTTTCCGTCGTATAATTGCTCCCTGTGCTCTGGACGACCGCCCTTATCGTGTGGTTGCCCAGGGTGGCTCCCTTGGTGTTCCAATCGAACTCGACATAGACCTCTCCAACATCATGGATCCCTGTGATGTTCACCTTCGTGTTGTAAATGACCTTGTTGGTCTGGCCGATTTTGTAGTCGAGATAAAAGAACACGGGTTCGTTCTGGACCGGGAGGGACCCATTGTTCATAAATGTGGCATTGATCGTGATATTCTGGCCGACGAACTCCTGCTTCGGTGTCGCACTGATGTTCGTCACATGGGGCTCCTTCCAATCGGCCGGAGAGAACTGGATATTGCAGTGGGCCGTATCGTTGGTCGCGTTCAGGTCCGTATAATTGTGGGCCGTGACCTCGACGGTGTAGATCAGGAGGGTCTTGACCCCTAGGCCGGTCTTGCTCGTGTTCCAATAGAAATCGAGATAATAGGGCGTAGATGTCGGCTTGCCGGTGATGTTCGGCTTGCCCCAATCATGGCCCATGTAATAGGTCCCCAGGTCGATCGGGGCGATGGTGTTGTTCATGGCCTTTATCGTGATGGTCACGTTGGTCGCGTTCAGGTCGCCCACGTTCGTGATGTTCGCCTCGAACGTGATGTTGCCATTGACCTTGGGCGTGCCTAGCGAGGTCCTTACGACGCTCACGACCTTCATGTCCGCGCCACTATTGGCCCGGGAGTGGGCCCCTAGGCCGAAGGCCCCACCGAGGGGCACGGTCACGCAGGACCCGATCATCAACAGGGCCATAAAGATACCAATCGACTTCCTTGAGATCCTCATGTCCTTCCCATCCTTGTTCTCCAAATCCCATTTTTTATGAATATCCCAGCAAAGCAATTTCATGTTAGTATTCAAACCTTGTCCTTGGCCGGAGATCTCATTCCTCTTCATCGGATTCTTCTTCCTCCAAGGCATCCTCGTCCTTACCCTCGTCACGCCCCGGCCTCTCGAAGATATAGATCAGCGCGGCCACAAGGACCATGAACAGTACGACCACGAGGCAGGTCAGGCTTGCAAAGGTCCCCTCGTTCCCGGTCCCAGTGCTGCTCTTGACCGTCCTGGGCGGAACGACCTGGCCATCCATGTAGCCGTCCCCATTGCTGTCATAGGCCGTGATGTTCCTGAGGATTATGTCTTTCGTTCCGTCCCTGCCTGTGATATTGTCCAAGGTCCTATACATCGCGCAGAGCTTGTTCTCATAGACCCCCAGAGTGACCCATTCATCGTCGCCGAGCCTGTACTCGTGCTTGCTGTCCCAGATCTCCCTCTGGCCGGGCCTGCTGACCTCCTTGATCCCGGTCCAACCATAGCCATCGTTCACCCTCATGACGATGCTCTTCTCAGGCCCAGGCTTCACGCTCGAATCGCTGCACTCCCAGGCCACGTACACCCTTCCCTTGAAGACCGCGATCTGCGGGTTCATGTCCGGCCCCTGGTCCGTCGGGGATGTGAGCTGGAACACATCGCCCCAGCCGGTGCCGTTGAATATCCTCCCGACGATGTCCCAGTCGTTCGGGCCGGCCGCGAAGGCGCCGACGCCGTAGGTCGTCCAGACGCCCCAGAGTTCATCCTTGCCCGTGGCCGGGTTCTTGTAGGCCGCGATCCTGGGGTTGGAGAAGTAACCGCTCACCGGGTCCGGGACATAGAATATCTCCTGCGAAGTGCCCCATTGCGTCCCGTCGAAGCTGTTGACCATCACACGAATGTCCCCGGTCTGGGTGTTCTTGGCGTGCCAGACGACATACAGGCTGGTCTTATAGACTGCCATGTGCGGATTGTCGGTGGCCGTCGTGTTCAAGACGCCGGACACCTCCATCTGCTTGCCCCAGTACTGGCCGTCAAAGGCCCTCGACAAGATCTTGCCGTAGGTGTATCCTTGGTCAGCAATCGTCCTCGTCCATGTGACATATAATTTGTCATTGTAGATGGTGGTGTTGATCGTGGTATCATCGCTGAACAGCCCGCTGGTCTCTGGAAGGGCGACGAGCGATGCTTTGGCGCTCCAGTTCGTGCCATCGAAGACCTTGTAGATTACCTTTACGCCGTCCTGGGCGTCCGGCGGCCTTTGGGCGGTGTCCCCACAGGCCCAGAAAAGATAGAGCTTGTCCTTGTATACCACCGGTGTCGGAAAGACGTTGCCAGCACCCATGGTGTCGTTCGAGTTCGGCGTCAGCATGAACATAGGGTCGAACTTCAGGACCCCGTTCCTTGCATCGAAGCTCCTCGTTTTTATCAGGGCCGCCTTTATGACGTTCGTGGCCCCGATCCAGGTGTTCTGCACCTTCGTCATCCAGAACACATGGACCTTGCCATGGTATTCCACGAAGATCGGCTCACGGAAGTCGTTACTTTCCACATCATATGTGGTATCAATGAAGTCGGGGATGCCTTCCCTAGTGGGTCCCCTCACCTCGAACGCTGATGGCTGATCCGCGGCCAGGATGGGCGTCACCAGGAAGCTGGTAATTATCATCATGACCATGAACCTAGTCGCGGTAGATCCTATCCTTCGCGCAGATCCGAGCTTGGGCCTCCAGACCATATCGACATCTCCTTCGAATAATCGATTCCTGGGACATGAGTGGCATGTCCTTTCTTATATATATTATATAAGTCCAAACATCAATTTAGATGAATCTATATAAATTAATATCGGTCAAAGTTTCTAATCATGGGTTGGCCTTTAACAATCCCGTCTGGCCAACTTCCAGGCCTTCTACGAAGCAGATCTCCGGAGGCCTGACGGTCTCGTTCTTCAGCTGATGGAACTCTTTCAGTGAGAACGCCAACGGGTTCACAGAGACGAGCATGGTGCAGTTCGACCCTGATATCTTGTCGTAGATGAACTGGACGAGGCGCAGCAGCGTCTTGAAGCCGTTCTGGGTTGCGAGGTACTCGAGCCCTTCAAAAAGGATGACCCCTGGGCCCCTGTCCGTGAGGAAGTCGGACATCTTGTAGCTTATCCCCGAGATGTCATGGGGCGAGATGGTGTCAGGACCGAGCGCGAGGGCAAGCCTGAAATGCGGAAATTCCAGTAGGTGGCCGTCATTGTCTGCCGTTTCCAGCGGCAATCTCGTGATGATGAGGCCTCGCTTGCCTTTGATCTCCTTTGAGAATATCTGGGGGGCCCGCCCTAGCCGTTCCTCCTCGATAAGGTAGATATTGCCCTTGACCAGTTCGCTCAAGGTTTATCCCTTCGCGATGCCACGGCGATAATCATGTCCACTCCCTAATCATGATCTCGAGATAAATATGTTCCGACATCATCCGTGGAACGAATCAATCTTTTCCGGATAGGGCCCTTCCTCTTGTGCCCGACCTTCGATCGAGCCAGAATGGCCCATGGGACAGGTCCTCGAGGTCGAGCTGGTCCCTCCAAAGGTCCTGGCAGGCACACTTCTGGCCATCGAGGTCCTTGGGGTCCCCGGAGGACGAGAAACGCTCGATTCTCTCGAGGGACCTCCGGTCGCAGCGCCCGCAGTTGTGCGCCCCGCGCGGCGTGCCGCCGCCGCTCGGTGAGGATATCACCCTCGGGCCGAGGCCCGCGGTCCTCCTGAGGACCTCCATGACGGTCCATAGCCAAGGGGGCTGGTACTCCCCGCGCCGGGAGAGCCGCTCGACGAGGGTGCCCCTCTGGACATTTATCGGGTTGAACGAGATGGTGTCCGCCCAGCCCTTGGCGGCCTCGGCGGAGCTGACCGCGTCCTCCAGGGCCTCCTTCTCCGTAAGTAACGGTGGTTTGATGACGATATATAGCCTGACCTTGCCCCCGAGGGCCCTTATCCTTTCCGAGGCCAGCCTGAAATCATCGACGGCGCATGGCTTGTTGATGCACGCCCTGAGGACCTCGGGCGTGGCGGACTCGAGGCCAAGGGCGAACTCGATGCCGCGGTCCCCTTTGAAGGTGTCCAATGCCCACCGGACCTTCTCGTCCGTCGCGAAACGGGGCAGTGTCTCGAAGAGGACCCTCCTGACCTTGAGCGCGGAGAGCTCCCCCAGGACCCTCCCTTGGAAGCTGGCCGGGACCTCGGTATCGTCGATGAACGAACCCGATGTGTATATCTTGAAGACCGGCTCGTCCTGATACCTCTTGAGCGCCGCGGCGAACTGCTTGGCCAGGTCCTCCTCCTTGACCTCCTTGGCCGCATCGGCGATGTAACCGCAGAACGAGCAGCCTGAGACGCGGGCCCAGCGGCAGCCACCGGTCCTCAGTATCAGCACGAAGGCCCTGCACTTCTTCCCGTCGAGGACCTCGTCCTCGCTCCAGCAGGCGACATAGGTGGTCGGGTCGGCGTTGGGGTCGGGACCGAAGGAGTTCCTGATGTCCTTGCAGGCCGCTGCGACATCGACGTTGCATCCCCGCATCGGCCTCAGCGCCTCCGTCGAGCCTTGCCGGTCCTGCCCTTCCTAGGTTTCCTGGGCCCCGGGCTCCCCTTTTCCTTGGCCTTGCCCGCCTTCTTCATTGCCGCCATGGCCTTGGCCCTGTTCTTCCTCGCGCCCTCGAAGTCCTTGTTGAGCTCGATGGCCTTGTCGAAGCACTCGATGGCCTCCTTGAACCGCCCAAGCTCGGATAGCAGGGCGCCCTTGTTGGACCAGGCGATCTCCGAACCCTTGTTGAGCTCGATGGCCTTGTCGACCGCCACCAGGGCCTCCTCGTACCTCTTGAGAGCGAAGAGCGCGACACCCTTGTTCAGCCAGGCCAGGTGGGAATCCGGATTTATGATGATGGCGTTCTCGTAGCATTTCAGGGCGCCGTCGTTGTTGTCCGAGGCCCGCATTATCAGGCCCCGTGCGATCCAGCCGGCCTCGGACGCGGGCTGGCCCTTGAGCATCTGGATTATGACATCGTTCGCCTCGTCCTTCCGTCCGAGGAGGGAAAGGACCACGCTCTTGTTGTAGAGCGCTGGGCCGAACTTTGGCTCTATGGCCAAGGCCTCGTCGTAGTAATTCAGGGCCTTATGGAGATGTTCCTCGACCTGGGCCTTGTCGAGGTTCGTCGTGGCTATGACGCCGATGGGCGCCCTGACCTTCCCCTCGGCGACGGCCTCCCAGGTCAGGCCCAGGTAGAACAGTGCCTGGAAGTCCTTGCCTTCCCGTTCGACCGCCTTCTCGAGGGCCTCCCTGGCCTCGACCGGTTTCCCGTCGGAAAGGAGCGCGATACCCAGGTTCTTCAGGGCCACCGGCAGCTCATGGACCTTGATGGAACGGCGATAGAGGTCCTGGGCATTGGACAGATCGTTCTTGCAATAGGCGAGGTTCCCGAGCTTCACGAGGCTGGCCGCGTCCAACACATCGCCATCGAAGACTGCCTTGGCCTCGTTGGCCTTCTCGAGGACATGTTCCAGGACGTCCCAGTCCCTCGGGAGTAGCTCGCTGTGCTGGAGCTCGAAGAGGGACAGCGGGATGATGGCCCGCCGGACGAACATGGCCAGGTCGGCCCCGACATCCATGTCGGCCCTGCCCCTGATCACGATGCCATCGATCTCCTTGAGGATGTCCATGGTTCCTTGCCCCCGCCATCCATGGCCTCGAGATAATAATATCTTTCCCCAAATCACCGAATGGGTCTGGAATAAGGAATGTGAATGAAAAGAAAAGGATCAGGAATAAAAAAGACAGGTCCGGCGGTCTATATCTCCTTAATGACCTTCACCGGGTGGATCTCGTTGTAGAGCGGGCCCAGGTCCAGCACATGGGGGCCCTGGACCTCGAGGTGCTGCCCGACATGAAGCCTCGGCAGGATGCCCTGGTTCTCCTTGTTGATCTCGATCATAAGGGCACCGCCCAGCTTCACGTTGTTGTTGTCATTGAGCATGGAGGTGAACTGCGTGTCGGGCCTGAGCAGGAAGTGATACAGGTCGTTCTCGCCCTCGACATACATCTCGATCAGCACGACCCTACCCGTCAGCTTGCCGCAGGCGGCGAGGAGGGTGTGGTCGGTCGCGGGCGCGCCGTGGTTAGGCTCGCTGTCCCAGGCGCAAGGCTGGGAGGGGCTCGTGTCCAGTATGACCGGGTCCTCGGTTGTATAGTTCGTCTCTGAGTTCGATGGCTTGACGGTCTTGACCGTCACCAAGTAGCCAAATCCCATTCCTACCAGAATGCAGACCACTGCAATCGCTATGACCTTCCCTTTGAACCCAATTCCTGCCATGGATATCACCATATTATCTATCTACAGTGTACCTTATTAACTTTGTTGTCTACATCTCGGTCCGGGCACAGGGCCATTGACATCAATAACCCCGACGATAAATTGAACGTCACCGAAGGGCCGTCATCCCAGTTAACTTAAAATACTATATCGTCAATTGGGACAGAGCCTATCCGGCGGGACGGGGTCCTGATGTCCAATGGTAAGGTCATTCGGCCGCTCAATGTGCTCAACCAGAGCATCAACACCAGGGTCATCGTTGAGCTCAAGGCCGGTCGCGAGTATAGGGGCATACTCGAGGGCTACGACCCTCACATGAACCTCGTCATCAAGAACGCCGAGGAGCTCCAGAACGGGGAGGTCAAGAGGACGCTCCCCCTCACCATCGTCCGGGGCGACAATGTCATCTACATCTCGCCCTGATGTCAAGATAAAAAGATAACGAAGGGAAGGACATGACCAAGGGAACGGCAGCGCACGGCAAGAGGAACAAGCAGAAGACGCACATCATATGCAGGCGGTGCGGCAGGCACGCCTATCACAAGACGAAGAAGATCTGCGCATCCTGCGGCTTCGGGCGCAGCCCGAGGCTGAGACGCTACACCTTCTACAAGCGGAAGAAGTAGGCCTTGAGGACCAGACCAGTTATTTTACAGGCTCGATAGTTCCCTAGTTCGAGCTGTGGCCTCGGCCCAGGGCTCATGCTGATAGGTCCTGCATCGAGATAATTATAAAGAAGAAGGCCTCGGGAAGAGGCCGAACTTTAGAAAAGAAAGAAACTACTTCAGTTTGCCGTCGTAGTTCCCCTTGCCGACCTCTCGCTGGATGTCCTTGGCGTCCTTCCCGTCGACGGTCACGCCCATCGATACACAGGACCCGAGGACCTCCTTGACCTTGAACTTCAGCGTGTCGCCCAGCAGGTCCTTGTCCTTCATCTTGGCTATCTTGATGACCTGCTCGAACTTCAGGTCCCCCGTCTTGGTGTCCCTCACGGCCCCCGTGGCCTTCTCGATCTTCAGCTCGGCCATTATCAGGGCGCTCGTCGGCGGTGTCCCGACGGTGATCTTCCATGTCTTGTCCTTCTCGACGATGATCTTGACCGGCACCTTCATGCCCGCGAAGGCCTTCGTCTTCTCGTTTATCTCGGCCACTACCTTGACTATGTTGACCCCCATGGGGCCCAGCGCAGGGCCCAGGGGCGGTCCGGGGGTCGCCTTGCCCCCGTCGACTAGAACCTCAACCTTGTCTGGCATTATTTCTCCTCCTCCTTCTCTTTCTCGAGGATCCTTACGGCCTCACCTTTCACGGTCACTGGTATCTTGACGATGGCCTCGATGAGGGCCACCGTTATCTCCTCCTTGCTCTTGTCGATCTGCTCCACGCGGGCCTTCTCGCCCTTGAAGGGACCGGATATGAGCTCTACGATGTCGCCCTCGTTTATGCCTTCCACCGTGGAGGTCGGCTCGAGCTGGCCAAGTATGTCATCGAGCTGGATGCTCTTGTCCCCATGGACGACGCCCCTGACCTTTGGCAGGCCCTTGATGAGCGTCCTGAGCCGCTCCATGCCCTTGCCTTCGATGAGGACGTAGCCCCTCAGCTTCTGGGGCGACAGGATGGCATACACCTGCGCGTCCTTCTTCTTGGCCCTGGCGGCGATCATGTCCGCCACGATCTTCTCGTGGCCTATGGACGTCTTGACCGCGAAGATCTCCTTGACCTCCACGGGTTCCGGCAGCGGCTCCTGGCCACGGGGCTTGGACTGCTTGACCGGCTGGGGCTTCTCCTCCTTCGGCTCCTCGCTCTTGGCCTCCTTGGCCGGTTCGGGAGGCTTCACCGCCTCCTTCTTCTCCTCTGGCTTGACTTCCTTCATTTCTTCGGGTGACACAAAAAGACCCCACTGTGGTTTTTTGACGTGATAGTCAGTTTCTCCTTCGTTCCGACGGCGCCTACAGGTTCAGAACATTCGAGATGAAAGGCGGTATGTACGTGAAGCACAGATAGATCATGAACCCGATGCCTCCCATCAGGATCATCCCGGCGAAGGTTATGAGTATCGTCTTCTTGTACTCCTCCATGTCCGGTTTCCGGGACATCTTCAGGACGCGGGCAAACTTCCCCTTAAAGATCGCTTGCGCCTTGTTCTCGATCTTGTTCTGTACCTTCAGGGTCTCCTCTGTTATGTCCATCCTCAACCACCCTGTTCCAGCTTATCGTCGGTGAACCTCACTTGATGGTGTCAATATCGCCGCGCGCGCTCGCGGTCCTCGTGACCGTTCTGCCCGTTATCTGCTTGGACTTCACGCCCGTGATGACGACCATCACGTTCATGGTCCTTTCGAGGTCCGGGTCGACGGAGGCGCCCCAGATTATCCTCGCGTTGGGGTTGATCCTCTCGTGTATGACCTCGACGACCTTCTCGGCCTCGGTGACCGTCATGTCGGGACCGCCCGTGACGTTTATCAGTGCGCCCGTGGCGTTGGTTATGTCCGTCTCGAGCAGGGGCGAGTTCACCGCCATGGTGACGGCCGTCATGGCCCTGTCATCGTCGTCGGGACCGCCCTGGCCGATGCCGATCATGGCGACCCCGCCGCTCTTCATGATGGTCCTTAGGTCGTTGAAGTCCAGGTTCACGAGCCCGGGCTTGGTGATTATCTCGCTGATGCCCTTGATGGCGTTCATGAGGACCTCGTCGGCCACCTTGAACGCGGCGTTCAAGGACAGCTTGGGGACGATCTCCAGCAGCCGGTCGTTGGGTATCACGATCACCGTGTCCGCGACGGCGGCCAGGTGCTCGAGGCCGTACTCTGCATTCTGCATCCGGATGCTTCCCTCGGCCTTGAACGGCATGGTGACGATGGCGATGGTGAGCGCTCCCTGGTCCCGTGCAAACTTGGCTATGACCGGGGCGCTCCCTGTCCCCGTGCCGCCGCCGAGGCCGCAGGTCACGAAGACTATGTCGGCGCCCTGCACGGCGGCCTTGATGTTGTCCTCGGATTCCCTCGCCGCCTCCTCCCCGACCTGGGGCAGGGCCCCGGCCCCGAGGCCTCTTGTCACGCGCCGGCCCATCAGTATCTTTCTCGGCGAGTGGATCGTCAGCAGGTGCTGTGCATCGGTGTTCGCCGCGTAGACGTCGGCGCCGATTATGCCCTCCTCGACAAGCCTGTTGATCGTGTTGCAACCCGCTCCGCCGCAACCGAATATCTTGATGCTCACTTTCAGGCCCATCAGGACCTTCTCGAGCTCCTCATCGTCGGTGCTGGGCGGGGGCTGGGGAACGACCATCTTCTCTTCCTTCTTCTCCAGCGGCGCCTTGGATAGGGCATCCATCACTATCGACTTCATATCCATCCCTTCATGTGTCCTCGTCGAGGACCTACGCTCGCGGACCCCCTGCATGTACCTTCGCGCGACTAGTTGCTAGTATATACAGAAAATCCTAGATGGGAATATACCAAACAAATATAAAGAATTATTGCTGGTCCCTTGACGGGTCCGTCCTGGGGTCCCGGGAGGCCATTGGCCTCCCGGAACCTGCGATATTTTCGCTGCCGTTCGGAACGCCTAACGGACCATGTCCAAATGCGTGTCCATCGTGCCGCCCGTGCCCCTGAGCACGTTCGGGCCCTCCTTCAGGCCGGTCACGACGAGCATGACCCGGATGACCTTCTCCATGTCCGGCTCGACCCTACAGCCCCAGATTATCCTGGCGTTCGGGCTTAACTTCTGGCCCACGATCTCCGCCACCTTCTCGGCCTCGGCCACCGTCATGTCAGGACCGCCCGTGACGTTGACCAGGGCCCCCATGGCGCCATCGATCTTGACATCGAGCAGTGGGGAGGATAGGGCCTCGTTCGTGGCGATCGCGGCCCTGTCGTCGTCGTCGGACTCCCCGATGCCTATCATGGCAAGGCCGGAGCCCTTCATGATGGTCTTGAGGTCGGAGTAGTCCAGGTTGACCAGGCCGGGCCTCGTGACGATCTCAGTGATGCCCTTGATGGCGTGCATCAGGACCTCGTCGGCGACCTTGAATGCCTGGTTGAGCGGGAGCTTCGGGACAAGGGTCAGCAGCTTGTCGTTCGGGACGACTATAACCGTGTCCGAGGAGATCCTGAGCTTCTCCAGGCCATGGGACGCGTTGAGCAGCCTGAGGTTCCCCTCGGACCTGAAGGGGATTGTCACAACCGAGATGACCATGGCGCCGGACTCCCTGGCGAGCCTGGCGATGATGGGCGCCGAGCCGGTGCCCGTGCCACCGCCGAGGCCGCAGGTCACGAAGACTATGTCCGTGTCCTGGACGGACTTCTTGAGCTCGTCCTCGGTCTCCTTGGCCGCCTGCTCCCCGACCTCGGGTATCGCACCCGCGCCGAGGCCCTTGGTGCATCGGCGGCCGATGAGCATCTTCCTCGGTGCGTGGATGGCGAGCAGGTGGGCGGCATCGGTGTTCACCGCGTACATCTCGGCCCCGACCACACCCGCCTCCGCTAGGCGGCTGATGGTGTTGGAGCCTCCGCCACCGCACCCGAATATCTTGATCTTCACCTTGAGGGTCTGTAGGATCTCCTCAAGTTCCACGTCATCAGCCCCTGGCATGGGCGGCACATTCGAATCACCGGTATTGACCGCTGGGGTCGCGGGATTCTTCCTCAAAGCCTCGTCGATGAATGACTTTCCCATAATTCCACCTTCTAGGTCCGATACTCCCTCTCCGAGGGGCTTTCCGTCAGACCCTATATACGATTTATAAAATTAAATACATTTTGGTTATATAGATTTCGAAAAAAATATAAGAGAAACGGACCTCGCAGGCCACATTTCCTCTCTCTGGCACAGGCTGGAACGTGCCAGTCCTAATCAAAAATCCTCATTCTATATCTTCAGCAGGGCCTCGGATGCGCCGACCTTCCTCTTCTCGTCCTTGCCCTTCTTGCCCTTGGTGCCTTTCACGGCCTTCTTCAATGACGGGTCCTGCTCAGCTATGGTCAGGCCGTTGATGAGGCCAGTCCTGTTCGTCAGCGTCCCTTCGTACTTCCCGGACCGCTTGACGAAGCCCCTCCCCGAGGAATCATCCTCCACGCGCTCATCGCTGACGAGCCCTCCGGAGGTATTTTTATTGTTTTTTGACGATATTAATGCCATTACGTTATCCCAACCGCCAACAGATAGCAAATTCACCCACATAACGCATCTCATGGTTAAAATAAATTTCGGTCAACTTTTCTTTACTAAAAACCTCAAAAAATCGAATGTATCGTTATGTTCATGGACCGGCGTGCGTCAATGGAGGGCACTAGGCCACATAATAGCGCCTGGAGGCACCCGTGTTCTTCGCCCTTAGGACCTCTCCGTGTGTGAGCGTCCCCAGATGGAAGTCCAGGACCTGGCGGCCGACCTTCATCCTGACGGCCAGCTCCTTGGCCGTGAGGCCCGGGCTGGCCTCGATCTCCTCGACTAGCCTTCTCTGGAAATCGGTGAGGTACCGGACCCTTCGCTCCTTCACCGTGCCCTCCTCCATCTCCTGGACCTCGATCATGACCGGCAGCTGCTCCTTCGGGTAGAACCTCCTCCTGGTGCCGTCCACCTTGGCCTCCACCGTGCCGGTCTTGACGAGCCTGGCAAGGATGGCCCTGGCCTCGCCCTCGCCCATGGTCATGGCCTCGGTCAGGTCCGTGAGGGTCGAACCGGGGTTGTAGGCGATATGGGACAGGACGCGCTTCTCGGTGTCGCCCATGATCAGCTCGATGCCGACCCCGCGGGGCCGGTCCTCGAGCATGTCGCCGAGGACGGCCTTGCCCGTTGCCTTGGCTCCCGTCGCGGATGTCTTCGACAGGAGCCTGTCCTCGCGGGACCTCAGGCCCTCGAGAAGGTTCGTGGCCGTCCTGAACGCATAATCGGCCTCGAGGAAGTTGTCCGTGTTGGTGTAGGCCACGGCCAGGTTGTACCAGGCGCCGCTGTATGTCGGATCGAGCTCGATGGCCTTCTTGTAGCAATAGATGGCGGTCCTGAGCTCGTCGAGGAAGAAGAAGGCGTTCCCCTTGTTGTTCCAGGCGATTTTCGAACCCGGGTCTATGTTCAGGGCCCTCTGCAGGTAGATGACGCTCTTGCCCAGCTCGCCCTTCTGCCTCAGGGTCGACCCCTTGCCGCTTATGGCCGGGATGTACTCCTTGTCCTCCGTCAGGACCTTGTTGTAAATCTTGATGGCATCGTCATACCTCTTCAGCTGCGCCAGGGCGTCGGCCTTGCATGTGCGCGCGATCTTGCTCGATGGCCGGATGGTCAGGACCTCGTCATAGTCCTTGATGGCCTCATCGTACTCCCCTTCCTGGTATGCCTCATGGCCGTCGGCCAGGGCCTTGCGGATCCTGGCGCCCACGACCTTCCTCTGGGCCAGGACCGATGTCCCGAGCAGCCCGGAGAGGGCCCCGGAGGAGGCCATGGCCCAATCCAGGCTCGAATAGGAGCTGACCGTGCCCGCGGCCACGGCCCTGGATGTCGCCAGCCAGACCATCAGGAGCGCGAAGGAGGTCGCCGAGTATCCGAACCTGTCGAAGGTCGACCTCGAGATGTCCAGGACCTGGAAGAGGCCAAGGACCCCGACGAAGGCGCCCACCAGGGCGACGAGGACCAGCAGGCCAAGGAACCCTTGCGAAGGGACGATGCCCAGCCCGGTGGCGGCGGCGATGACCATGACGGTCCATATGCCGGCGACGAAGAGGTACGCCCCGGCCGTCCTCCTCGTGACGGACAGCAGCGTCATGTATGAGAGGGCGAAGAACCCAGCGACCAGGCAGAGCCAGTTCGCCTCGGGCGAAAGATGGAACATCGCAAGGAGGTAGGACGTGACGCCAGCCGTAAGGCCCGATACCACATAAGGCCCTGTGGAACGGATGGACAGGACGGAATCCGACCTGCTCAGGAAGAGCCCGAGCACCACCATCGAAAGGATGCTAGAGACGAGGAGGTTCACGCCGTTCTGGGCTTTGAACTGAATTGCGCTGCCAACGGGCCCACCTAGCCTGAGCAGGAATATCACGGCGAAGATGAACGCCAGTACGACCACGGCCATCTCTATGAGATCGCCGAGGTCGCGGCCTCGCCTTTTATTGCTCGCGGGCAGTGACGGACCTCCTATTGCTCATGGTTCTTTCAACTTCAAAGAATATAAATCTAATGGCCCTGCGGCCCGGTCCGGCGTTCAATGGTTCTGCTTCGACAGCCCCGTCAGCTTCTCGCTGATGTTCCACAGTCTCAAGGTCAGCTCCTTGTCGTATGTGGTCTTGGAGGTCTCCACGGCCTTACCGTTCAAGAAGTACTTCCCCGTGACGCCCTCCAGCTCGGGCGCCGTCGCCACATGGACGAGCGTCGCCGCGCCCTTCTCCGGCCTCCCGGCGAAGAGCCTCATCCCGACGCGCATGAGGGCCGGCATGTTGCGCCCGAGGTTCGTGGCGCGGAAGCCGGGCGTGAAGCAGTTCGCCGTCACCCTGGTCCCCTCGAGCCTCCTGGCCAGCTCGTAGGTGAACAGGATGTTCATCAGCTTCGTCCTGCCGTAGACCTCCATGGGCTTGTACCTCCCCTTCTCGCTCTGGAGGTCGTCCAGGTCCAGCTTGGCCCTGGCATGGGAACCCGAGGCGGTGTTCACGATCCTCGCCGGGGCGCTCTCCTTCATGATATCGAGCAGAAGGTTCGTCAGAAGGAAATAGGCCAGGTGGTTCACGGCGAACTGGGTCTCGAACCCGTCGTGGGTCTTGGTCGGTTCGTTCATCACGATGGCCGCGTTGTTGATGAGCAGATGGAGGTTCTTGTACTTCTTCCGGAACTCACGGGCAAGGATGCGGACCTCCTCCAGCGACGACAGGTCGGCAATCATGAGCTCGACCTTCTCGTTCCCGCTGGCCTTGGTTATCTCCTCCCAGGCGGCCATCCCCCGGGGCTGGTCCCTCACAACGAGCACCATCCTCGGGCCGAGCTTGGCGATCTCCTTGGCGGCGGCCTTGCCTATGCCCGAGGTGGCCCCGGTAATCAGGACCACCTTGTCCTTCAGGTCGGCCATGTGTCTCGGACCCCGCCTACTTGATGACCCCTTCCTTGCCGCAGTTCTCGCACTTGATCCTCATGGGCTTCTCGAGGGAGTACAGCGGTATGAGGCTCTTGCAGGCCGGGCACCGGGCCTTGGCCAGGACCTTCCCGGTCTCGACGGGCTTATCAGGTGCCTCCTCGATCTCCTCAGGACCTGTCTCCTCATCGATCTCTTCCTCTTCCTTCGGTGCCGGCTTCGGAGGCGCCGGCGGTGCCGCGGACTGCGCCGCGCCCATCATGTCCGGCAGGCCCTTCGGGACTATAGGAATTTGGACCTGTGGCTTGGTCTGCTCCTTTGGCGCCACGGGCGGTTGGGCCGGGGGCTTGGGCTGCTCCTTCTGCATGATGCCCGTGCTCTCGACAGGCTCGAAAATGGTCTTCTGGGTCGCGGCTATGATGGGACCGACCTGGGTCGACGGTATCGTCGAAGGCGCGGTCGGGATCGGCTTCGAGGCCTCCCTCGGTCCCGTGGCCTCGAGCGGCTCAAGGGTCCCGAGGTCCTCCTCCTCGTCCTTGGCCTCTTCCTCGGATGCGCTGGCGCGCTTCGTCGCCGCCGCCTTCCGTTCCGTCTCGGCGGTCTCGTCGGTCAGTTCCTTCTGGAGCGCCCTCAGGGTCTCGTCCCTCTTCACGAGCAGGTCCTTCTGGCGCAGGATGATGCTCCTCTGGTGGAAGATGTAGTATCCAAGGACGCCCAGGAACGCGAGCAGGACGATGCCGAGGACCAATGCCAGTCCTAGGCCCGTGTCCGCCGGTTGCTCCTCGACCTTCACCGAGACCGTGTAGTACGAGGACTTCCCGGAATCGTCTATGACCTTGAGGTGGGCCTGGTAGGTCCCGGCCTTCTTGTATGTGTGGGTCCCGTTCCCGTTGAGGTCGCTGGTCCATGTGTATTCCCCCACGCCCTCGAAGTCCCACATGTATTTGGTGATCTTGCCGTCGGGGTCGCGGGCCTGCACCCCGAAATTGACCTTCTGGCCGATGTAGGCCTTGGAGGGTGCGGTGACCACGACTATCTGTGGCGGGACATTGTTGATGAGGACCTTTGCCGTCGCTGTCGCGATCTGGCCACCATCGTCCCTGACGAGGAGGGTGAGCGTGTAGGTCTTGGTCCCGTTCTTGTATTGGTGCTCCCATGAGGCCGGCGGGACGCCCTGGCCCGACGGCGGCGTCAGGACCGATCCGTCGCCGAAATCGAGAGCGTAGGACACTATCGAGCCGTCCCTGTCCATGGTCCCCGAGGTGTCAATGACGATGTTGGCGTTGGTGTCGAAGCCGTTGGAGGTATCGTCCACGATCCTGAGCTTCGCAATGGGGGCCAGGTTCCCGACCGGTACCGATACCTGGGCCGTGCCCGAGAGCCCACCATTATCGACGACCGTGAGGACAACATTGTAGCCCTTGTTGGGCCTGGCGAAGGCATGCGACACGATGGGCCCCATGCCGAAGGAACCGTCGTCGAAGCCCCAGATGTACTGGACTATCTTGCCGTCAGCGTCCGTGCTGTTCGACCCGTCGAATGTCACGTTCATGAAGGAATTGACGTTGGTCGACGGGGAGCGGTGGATGACGGCCTTGGGGGCCTTGTTCACAGGCCTCACCGTCACCGTGACCTGCGCCATGGCGATGCCGCCGTCGGCGTCGTGCGCCATGAACATCAGATGTTCGACACCGTTCCAGCCGGCCCTGGCCGAGAGGTCCACGATGTTCGTGTTGCCGATGCGCACATAGACGCTCGTGTTCCCCTGGACGGTGTAGGTCAGGTTGCCCTTGTCCATGTCGCTGAAATAGTCGTCCAGGCGGAAGGCCGCCAGGGCATGGCCGTCCTGGTCGAAGGAAACATCCGGCAGGGGCTTCGTGAGGTACGGCGGCGAGTTGTGCGTCAGGTTGATGTTGTAGATGCGGAGAATGCCCGAGGTGCTCGAGAAGACCCTGATGGGCACCGTGATGTTCTCCCATGGATAGAACCTAGCAGGCCTCGTATGCAGGTCCAGCTCCGTCCCGAGCGCGGTCGTGTTCCACACGGTGGTGTTGTTGAAGGTCCCAGGATGGAACCAGTCGACGACACCGTCGTCCCCGATGTCCACCTCGACATCCGTCGGATAGCCTCCGAGGCCGTAGGTGATGTTGATCCAGTCGAACCTGGGCGTGACGGTCACCGTTCCCAGCTCGACCTTGTACATCAGTGAGCTCCCGTTGGTCTGGAAGTCGATGCCAACGGTGTTCTTGGTCTCGAACCATGTGGAACCATCGTCGTTTGACAGGAAGACATGGACCGTGCTTCCCACGGGCTGCAAGGATGTCCAACGGGCCACCGCGGACAGGACCCTGTCACCGGGGTAGACGGCCTTCGATGTGTAGTTGCCTGTCGCATAGTACTTGTCCTCGATGCCCTTGACCGTCAGGAGGGGCGGGTCCATGTCGAGGTCCATGTGGTATCGGTCCACATCGGCCATTTTTATCGCGATGGCGTTCTCGTTGGGCAGGGACTTCGTGCTCGGTTCGATGAAGCCGCTGCAGCACCATATGTAGACCCTGCCGTTCGAGTTTGGCAGGAACTGGGACGCGAAGCCGAGGTCCGTGCTCCCGTCGCCGTTCACATCGCCGTGTGTCACATCGGATGCATAGTCCGTCTTGAGCTTGAGCGTCGGGACCTGATAGCCCCCGCTGATGTTATGATAATAAATGTAACTGTAGACCACGCCAGAGGCGCCGTTGTTCGCTAGTACGATATCGTTTATGGCGTCCTTGTTCACATCCACGATGTCGATGCCCATGGTCGCGTTGCCCCTGATCAGACCGGGGCCCGTGATGGTGGTCTTGCTGCCATAGTAAGCGACGCTGTTCGCATACAGGCCGCCCGTGTTGTTGAAGTGGTTGGCGAAGACCAGGTCATCGATGCCGTCGTCGTTGAGGTCGCCCGTCGCGACATCGACGGCCCCAGTGGTGGGGTACTTGTAATCCGGCTCGTGCTTGAAGCCCGTCGTCTTGTTCTGGATGAACAGCGTGCTGTTGATGTTGTACTTCGTGCCGTCGTAATACGATGAGAATGCCAGGTCCGGCCGCCCGTCCGCATTCATGTCCAGGACCCCGACGTCCGATGCCCCCGTGGTGTTGAACTTGACATCGGGCACCTTCTTGAAGCCACCTGCCCCTCCGAAGAAGAGCTGGCTATCGTTCCTGTAGACGCTGTTGTTGGAGTAGCAGGCGAACACCAGGTCCTGCCAGCCGTCCTTGTTCAGGTCGGCGGCCGCCGCGGCCTTGGCGCCTACGGTCGTGACGTTGATGTCGGGCTTGTTCTTGAAGCCGGTCGGGCCTCCAAGGAATATGGAACTGTTCGCTTGTGCGCCCGTGGCCCCTCCGAGGTTGGGGATGACGATGTCGAGGTAACCGTCCCTGTTGATGTCCGCGATCGCGGGCTTCCCGGCATACTTGCCGAGGATCGGCAGCTTGAAGTCCGCTAGGATGTGAGGGCCAGACCCGTTCGAGAGGAACACGGAGACATAGCTGTTGGGCTGTGCATCGTTCGAGACGATGACATCGTCGTAGTACTTCAACGGGACGTTCGTGGGCGTTTTCCAGTGGTCGAGCGTGTCGAAGTAGATGGAATAGTACCTGACCTTGTTGACCGGTGAGAGCCCTGAGACGTTCCAGTCGATGGTGATGTTGGCATTGGAGGACTGGTCGTAGTCCCGGGGCACGATGATCTTTTCAGGGACAAGGTATGCCTCGTCCGTGAATAGAGAGCTGTTGTAAACTATCAACGAGCCGTCCTTCTTGTGCTCGATGACCCTGATGGACTGCCTGTCGAAGTCCTTGGTGACCCCGTAGTCGTTCAGCATCTTCGTCATGTTCACCTGCAAGGACACGACGATGTTGTTCCTGGCCTTGTCGGACGCGTTGAATACGACCTCGAACCTGTAGTAGAACGATAGGTTCCACCAGCCGTCCCTTGTCGCAAGGGTCAGATGGTCGCCGGAGGGCATCACATGCTCGAAGATGCCAGGACCGAAATCATAGCTCTTGCTGTGGTTGAAGGAAGCGGTGGATATGACCGGGAGGCCCTCGAGGCCTATGGATGCCTTGGTCATGTTCGCCCCGTAGGGAAGGGTCAGGGACACGGACCCATTGCCGCCGCCGGCCGGGAACTGCACGGTGTCCTCGGCCTTGCCGCCGGTCAATGTGGTGGTCGTGGAGCCGGCAATCACGAACAGCGGGGACATAGAAGAAAGGATCAGAATGGATAGGATGATGGTCGTTAGGATGCTTGTCGCTCTAGGCGCAAACTTGCCGTTTCGATCTCCCATAGGCATCGCTCCTCTCGCTATTCCATGAACAACTGTATTGAAATTACCTTAGAGAAAAGATATACATTGATTGTTATATAAATAACCGTTACTTGGATTTGATGGGTTTGTACCTATTAAGTTTCCTCTTACGGATGATTGTGACAATTACTATCGATCCGATTAGGGGAATTATGATATCTTTGAATTCAGGCATATTATTTTCATTGCCTTTAGTCCCGCCAGTCGAATCTATATACCATGACGTTGTTGGTTTGTGATTGTCATCACGGTATCTTGCACAAGAACTGCCATAATCATTATCCGTAAATGAGCAGTTAGTCCAAGGACTTGCAGGATCTATTGTAACATTTGAATCATCCTTCAAATCAAAAGTATAAGTAAATTTATAAAGCGTACTTGCCGTGTCACACGTTGTAATTGCCCCTGCAGCAAGGTTTCCATCTCCGTCTCCAGTGAATGTACAAAAGATATAGGTTTTCTTACCTACTGTGATTTTAATAGTCCAATCCTTAATTTTTATAGCACTGCCAGTTGGATTAATTATCTCAACCCAAGAAACATGGGAATCTAATCCATCTTCAACTGTCCCTATTTCATTGATTACGATATGATCTGAAATACTACCCCTCGACTCCGACCCGTCCGTTATCAGCGTCGCCCCGATGAGATCGAGCTGGTTGAACACGACCTTCATGGGCAAGGGCCCGACCGAGACATCCTGCGGGCCGGCCACCGCTATCGAAATCGTGCTCCCGACCTCGGCGTTGTCTGTGACATCGAGGAACAGGTAAAGTGCGATGTAGTTCATCGTCCAGAAATCGTCGAGCTTCAGGTAGACATGTCCATTAACGAAGTGATAATCGTCCAGCGGCAGCATGAGGTCCCTGGTCATGTCGAGCCTTCCGTCATTGTCCTTGTCCATCCATACCGTCAGCTTCATCTGTCCCAGGGATGTGTCCGTCGAGGTCCCAAGGTTCGACACCGTCAGGCCGTGGAGCTCGACCGGGCCCTCGTCCCCACGCTTGATATTGACCTGCAGCATCGGGACCTCCTTCTGGCCGGCCTTGACCGTGTCCGGCGCTATGGTCCTCTGGGTCACGTACAGGTTGTGGAGGTCATGCACGGACCTGGAACCGCCGTTCAGCGGGTTGTTCGAGAAGTCCACATAGCCGCTCCAGTCGGTCATGTAGAACTCGACGGCGTACTTCCCGCCGCCGAAGGTCCCGATGGTGTTCGAGCTCGTCTGGATCTCCATCCTCGTGCTGTCGGTCGCAGCGGAGACGCCACCGGAACTGTCCCATTTCCATTCGCCGGGTGACGATCCTTTGAATATGTAGACAAAGCTCTTGTCCGTGTCTATCACGCCGTTCTTGCCCACGACCCTTATCATGGCATCGGCCCCGATGTTGAAGTTGTAATTGTTGCTGGTCGGATGGTATCCGGTCTTCGGGTCGTTGTCACTGTCAATGAAGACGTAGGCCACGTCCGAGCCCGGCGGGATGATCTCCGGCGTCTCGCCCCCGCCGCCACCGGGCGACTTCCCGGGCCTCCAGGTGGGGCCGACCTCCGGGAAGCCTTCCATCATGTACCCGTTGACGCTCAGGTAGAAGCTGTGGTGCCCGCCCTGGACGATGGTCTTGTAGCCATTGATGTTCGTGTTCGCATTCTGCACGACGTCCTTGTCCTGCGGGGCCCTGTTGGCCTCAGGGATGAAGAAGTTGTCCTTGACCTGGGTGGAGCCGGAACCGGATATCACCGCCGCATTGTTCCAGTCGCCGAACGCGCCGTCTATCACGATGTCCCCGCCCGGGTTGCCTCCCCCGAGCATCTTCCTCGCGGCACCGACGGACACGATGGCATTGCCGCTGGGACTGCTGGCGCTCACATCCTTGGGGTTCCCGATCTGGGCCCCGTAGGCGCCTCCGCCACCGTTGGCGCAGACATATGCATATTCCTGGTTCCTTTGGATCGTCTTTTGCGAGAACCCGCCACCGCAACCAGCGCTGCTGGACACGGATGCGGAGCCGGGGGCCCACATATCGAGGGCACCACCCACGCTGAAACCGCTCACGGTGACCGCGTCCTGCCTTGGCGTACCGTTCTTGCCCGTCGTATAGGTCGGGACCCACATCCTGACATTGACGACCTTGTTCCCGGCGATGGACGTGTCCTGGGCCATGAACACGGACGGAGAGGTCGGATTGATGGCTCCCGTGAAATCATCGGACCCCGCCGAGTCCCTCATGTGGTACAGGCTCGCCCATTGGGTCACTATGCCGTCGATGGCACCGGCCCAGACCTGGCCCTCGAGCTCGCCCCCGCTCACGGCGACGCGTGCATTGGAGATGGTCTCCCACTGCCAGGCGGTCCCGCCGTTGTCCCCGATGAACTTCATGAAGCTGGCCGACTGGACCTGGCCGTCCCAGCCGTAGGCCGCAAGGACGTACTCGGCGCCGACGATGCCCTCCGGGTTCTGGTAAAGATAGCCAGTACTAGCATCATTGTCCTTGTCGATGTAGACATAGAAGAAGTCCACACCGCTATTGGCGCCGTTCAGCGCCTTATCGCTCACCTTCGCATAGAACGACAGGTAGTTGTCGTCCTTGTATATCGCGAAGGCCTGGATGTTGACATCCCCGTTGGGCGGCGTTGTCTGGTCGTAGTCGTCCGCGTAGATCTTGGCATTGACCTTCTTCCAGTCGTCGAAGAAGCCGTCGACGGTTATGCCCGTCTGGAGGAAGTACGAATAGAGTATCGGGAAGATTATCACGAGCACGACCATGGCGGCCGTGCCGGCGGCTATGACCTTCCATCGGGTCTTGGTCCGCTGGGCCTTCTTCTCGCCGTACTTGAACCTCTTGCCGTTCGTCAGGGCGCGGCCGTTGATGAGGCCCCGGCCGTCTATCATCCCCTTCCCGTCGATGGCCGAATCGCCGTTGATGAACGCCCTCTGGCCGGCCAGGTCCCTCTTGATGCGGCCGTTAACTAGGCCCTTACCGTTCGTCAATCCCTTCCCGTTGATCAGGCCCTTGCCGTTGATGAGCCCCTTCCTGCCGTTGACGAGCCCGCGGCCATTGATGAGGCTCTTGCCGTTGACCAGGCTCTTCCCGTTGGTGAGGCCGCGGCCATTGACCCTGCCCCTGCCATTGGTGAGCCCGTTGCCGTTCACGCGGCCCTTGCCGTTGGTAAGGCTCCTGCCGTTCGTCAGCCCGCGGCCGTTCACGAGGCTGATCTTCTCCAGGGCGCCCTTCGGCGGCCTGTCCGGCTTGCCGAGCTTGGGCGGGCTGGCCCTCAGGCTGACCTCTTCACCTTTAGGCGGCCTCGGGCCAGGTGGCGTCGGGGGCGCCGGGCCACCGCCCTCCTCTACGAGCTCCGCCTCGGAGACATCCTCGAAGGTCTCCTCGCCTTGCTGGGGCTGCTCCGACCCGTCGTCAGGGACCTCTTCGACCTCCTCGAAGCCCTCGCCCTCTCCATCCTCGTCAGCCATGCGTGCTTGTCCCCATCATATCGTGAACGATCATGATATCTAGTCCTTGACCTCCTCCCAGGCCTCCTCCTCCTCCGTGTCCTTCACGCTCGTAGCGGGCCCGCCCTTCAGCACGACCTGCTCGAACTCCTTTGCCGGCCCGAACTTCGGGTCCAGCGACAGGGCCTTCTTGATGCATTTCAGCGCGTCGTCGGGCCTCTTCAGCCCGTAGAGCCCCTTCGCGACCCCCAGCCAGGCGTGCTTGTTGCCCTGGTCCTTCGAGATCAGGTCGTTGAAGTCCCGCAGGGCCTCGTCGAACCTGTCCAATGCGATCAGGGTGTTCCCGCGGTCGAACCTCGCTTTCACGTAGTCCGGGGCCACCTCGACCGCCTTGTCGAAGCACACAAGGGCCTCGTCGTAGCGGCCAAGCTTGACGAGCACGTTGCCCCGGTTGGCCCAGGCCTTCTCCAGCAGTTCGTCGAGCTGCGTGGCCCTTTCCATGGCCTTCAACGCACCGCGCTCGTCGCCCGAGGTGTAGAGCACCGAGCCCAGGGCCGACCAGGCCTCGGCGTTGACCTCGTCGATCCTGACCGCGTTCACCAGGTCCTTCTTGGCCTGGTCGGTGTCCCCGTGGCGCAGGTGGTGCTTGCCCAGCTCGGTCCAGGCCATGCTGTGCCTCGGCTCGATCCTCAGAGCCTGCTCGAAGGTCCTGACCGCCTCTTCCTCGTCGGTGTCCAGCATCAGGAGCCCCTTCTCCACCAGGGCCTCGGCGCTCCTCGGGTTCAGCTGGACGGCCATGTCGTAGGCCTCCATGGCCTCGGTGAGCTGGCCCGTGGCCCTGAGCAGCTTGCCCTTCTCGACCCAGGCCCTCTCGAACTTCTGGTCCAGCTGCAGGGCCCTGTCGATGGCCTTCAGGGCCTTGGCGTTCTCGTTCATGCCCCTCAGCGAGATGGCCACTGCGAGCCAGGCCTTCTCGTTGTTCGGGTTGAGCTCCAGGGCCTTGTTGTAGTGCTGCATGCCCTCGGTCCTGCGGCCCATCTTCTCCAGCACGCGGCCGCGCTCGTACCAGGCCTTGTCGTTGCCCGCGTCGAGCAGTATGGCCTTCTCCAGCGTCTGGGCGGCCTCCCGGTCCTTGCCCAGGGCCCTCATGGCCATGCCGGCGCCGAACCAGGCCTTGGCGTTCTGGTTGTTCAATGCGATGGCCTTGTTGAAGCAGTCCATGGCCTTGGCGTACTGCTTGAGCGTGTTGTAGACGCTGCCCTTGTCGGCCCAGGCCTTCTCGTAGTCCACGTCGAGCTCCGTGGCCCGGTCGAGGGAGATGAGCGCCTCGGGCAGGCGGCCCAGGGCCGCCAGCGTCGAGCCCTTGTTGGCCCAGGCCTTGGCCGACGACCGGTCGATCTGCAGGGCCATCTCGAACTGCTCCAGGGCCTCGGCGTACTGGTTCTGCTGGAAGAGCGCGATGCCCCTGCCCAGCGGGATCTCCAGCTTCTCGGAGCCGGCCCTGGCGGCGCGATCGATGTTCTCCATGGCCTCCTCGGACCTGCCCTCCTTCAGCAATGCGAAGGCGGATTCGGTCCAGATGGCCGCGTACTCGGGGTTGAGCCTGACGGCCTCGTTGAAGCACTCCTCGGCCTCGGCCGGCTGCTTCAGGAAGTCCCTGAGTATCTTGCCCTTCTTGTACCATGCCTCGGCGTTGTCCGGGCTGTTCTTTATGGCCGCATCGAAGCAGCGGACCGCGTCCTTGACGCGGCCGTATGACAGTAACACGTTCCCGATGTCCGTCCAGACGCCCGGGTGCTCGGGCGACAGCTCCACCGTCTGGTTCAGGGCCGCCAGCCCGGCGTCGGTCTCGTTCAGGGCCAGCAACGCCTTGCCCTTCTCGTACCAGACCTCCGCATCCTGGTAGTCCAGCCCGATGGCCTCGTCGAACCACGGCAGCGCGTCCCTGTGCCTGCCCAGCTGCACGAGGGTCCTCGCGAGGACCTTCCTCGTGTTGAGGTCCGTCTTGTCCATCTCGGCCGCGTTGTACAGTGCCTGAAGCGCCTCCTCCGGTCGGCCGACCTTCAGAAGCACCATGCCCTTGCCGACCCAGGGCTCGACCATGTGCGGGTCCAGGTCCGTGGCCCTACTGTAGGCCTGGAAGGCCTCCTCGAAGCTCTCGTCGGCCTCGGATATGCGGCCCTTCCAGTACCACGCGGGCGCGCTCTCTATGTTGATGAATATGGCCTTGTCGAAGGCCTTCTTGGCCTCGGGCCTGCGGTCCAGCTGGAAGAGGACCTTGCCCTTCTCGACCCAGCTCTCGTCGAACTCCGGCTGCAGCTCGATGGTCCTTTCGAGGGCAACGAGCGCCTCCTCCCGGCGGCCCGACGCCGCCAGCATCTTGCCGCGCTCGAGCCAGTACTCCCACTCGCGGCCCTGCTTCTTGAGCTCCTCCATGGCCTCGTTGCGGATCCTTATGGCCTCGGTGTACTCGGCCTTGATGTCGAGGGCGCGGTCCAGGCTGAGCATGGACTCGAGGTTGAAGCCCAGATAATATTGTGCGTTCCCGAGGTTGTACCAGGCCTCGTCGTACTTCGGGTTCAAGGACACGGCCCGCTGGTAGCACTTGATGGCGTCGCTCACGCTGCCCTTCGAGAACAGCGCGGTGCCCTTGTTGTACCACGCCTCATCGTAATCCTCCTTGAGTTCTATGGCCTGGTCGAAGCACTCGATGGCCTCGTCCTCCTTACCCATCTTGTGCAGCACGGCACCCTTGTTGAACCAGGCCTTCTCGTAGTCGGTGCGCAATTCCAATGCCTGATCGAAGGCCTGCAATGCCTCGTCCAGCCTTTCGAGCCTGAAGAGCGCGGACCCCTTGTTGTTCCAGGCCTTGTCGTACTTGTCGTTGAGCTCCAGGGCCTTGTCGAAGCATCTCAGGGCCCCGGAGTTGTCGTTCATGTTGAGCAAAATGTTGCCCTTGTTGTTCCAGGCCTTCTCGTAGTCCGGGTCCAGCCGTATGGCGTTGTCGAAGGCCTTCAGGGCCTCGTTGGTCTTGCCCAAGGCGAAGAGGATGTTGCCCTTGTTGTTCCAGGCCTTCGGGTAGTTGTCGTTGAGCTTGAGCGTCTTGTCGTAGGCCTCCAGGGCCTCGTTTATCCTGCCGATGGAACCGTAGGCGCTGGCCTTGTTGTACCAGCCCCTGTCGTAGTTCGGGTCGATCTCCGTCGTCCTCTCGAAGGCCTCCAGGGCCTCGCCGACACGCCCGACGCTGAACAGCGCGACGCCCTTGTTGTCCCAGGCCTCCATGTCCTGGGGCGCGAGCTGCGTCGTGGTGTCAAAGTCCGCGATGGCCTTGTCGGTCTCGCCGAGGGCGAACCAGGCCCTGCCCTTGGACTTCCATGCGTCCGAGAACTTCGGGTCGAGCCTGACCGTGTGCTCCAGGTTCGCTATGGCCTCGGGGAACTTCTGCAACTGGGAATAGGCGGAGCCCTTCAGGTACCAGCCGGTGACATAGTACGGCTCGATCTCCAGGACCCGGTCGTAGCATTGGATGGCGTCCTCGAACTGGCCGAAGTCGTAGTACACGGACCCGATGCGGTCCCAGGCCTGGACGTGCTTCGGGTCCAGCTCCAGGGTCTTCCGCAGTGGCTCCAGGGCCTCGCGTTTCTTGTCGAGCTTGTAGAGCGCGTTGCCCTTCGAGAACCAGGCGTCGGTGTTCTTGGGGTTCAGCTCTATGACCTTGTCGAAGGCCCTAAGGGCCTCGGACCAGCGCTTGAGCTCGACCAGGGTATTGCCCTTGTTCACATAGGCGATCTCGTAGTTCGGGTCCAGGGCGATGGCCTTGTCGTAGGAATAGACGGCCTCCTCGGCCCAGTTTAGACGTGACTGCGCATTGCCCTGGTTGTTCCAGCCGACCTTGTTCTTCGGGTCCAGCTGCGTGACCTTCTTGAAGGCGTCCAAAGCGCCCTCGTGCTCGTCGAGCTTGGAGAGCACATTGCCCATGTTGAGCCAGGCATCGACGTACTTGTCGTTGAGCTCCAGGGCCTTCTCGAAGCACTCCAGCGCGTCCTCCTGGTTCCCCACGATGAGCTGGCACTTGCCCTTGTTGTTCCAGGCCTCCTCGTGCTTGGGGTTGACCCTGATGGCCGCGTCGAAGCTCTCGAGGGCCTCGTTTATGTGCTTGGTGTTCAGCAGCCCGACCCCGCGGTTGTTCCAGGCGGTGTCGAAGTTCGGGTCCAGGCGTATGGCCGCGTTGTAGGACTGGATGGCCTCGGCCCACTTGTTCATCCGCGAATAGGCGTTGCCGGTCATGGTCCAGGCGGCCGCGTTGGGCCTGATCTTGTTGATCTCGGCGTAGGCCTTGATGGCATCCTCGAACTTCCCCATCCTGTAGAGCGCGTTCCCCTTTGCGTGCCAGGCGGCCACGAGCTCCGGGGACCTGGCGACCTCCGGGTCCTTCGATTCGATGACCTTGTCTAGGGCCTCGATGGCGGCCTGGAACCGCTGGGCCCTGAGGAGGGCCAGGCCCTTGTTGTACCATGCTTCGTAATAGTCCTTGTTGAGCTCGATGGCCCGGTCGAAGCAGCGCATGGCCTCGTCGGGGTGATTCAGGGCCGAAAGGGCATTGCCCTTGTTGTTCCAGGCCTTGTCTAGGTCAGGGTTGACGCGCAGCGCCCTGTCGTAGCACCTCACGGCGCTCTCGAACTTGCCCATCTGGGAGAGGGCGTTCCCGCGGGCCGTCCAGGCGACGTCGCTGCCAGGGTTGGCCTCCAGGGCCATGTCGACGTAGGTCAACGCGTCCTCCATGCGGCCCACCTTCGACAGCGCATAGGCCTTGCTCAGCCACGGGACCTCGTAATCGTCGAGCTTGGCCGAGGCGTCCTTGGTCGACTTGGGGGGCACTAGGACGTGGGCGGCCCGGATGGCCCTGTCGTAGTACTTCATGGCCTCGTCGTAGCGGCCGTACTTCGTGAGCCTGTCGCCCATGTCGAGCTCTTCGTCGATGTTCGCGATGATGTGCTTCTCGTACCTGAACATGGCGTAGGCCACGCCCAGGAGGGTCATGCCGAAGACCATCATGGTCCATTGGCTATTGTTGTAGATCATCGTGGGGGAGCCCTTGACGAACTGGCGGACCACGGACCAGAACGGGGCCATGGCCGCGATCAGGATGCCGGGCATCCAGATGCCCAGGTAGCCGACCCTTTCCTTGACCATTCTCATGGCCTGGAGGGCCGTGATTATGCACAGTAGCAGGAAGCAGAAGAAGAAGATCGGCAGGCCGCCCATGTACTGCACACCTGGTATGAAGATGGCCGCCAGCGTCAGTCCTATGCCAGCGACACCGACGATGGCGGTGGCCTTGTACCAGCCTCCGGAGAGCTGGCCCATCATGCTCATCAGAAGACCCACGCCGACCAGGAAGAAGATGAGCATGGAAAGGAGGAACGCCGCATTGAAGATATCGAAGTGACCATTGAAGTACATCTGAAGGTAGGGTATGCCAGCAGCGCCAAAGACGAAGATGCTCACCACGGTTATGAGGGAGGATACTATTATGATGTCTATGATGAGGGTCTTCCTCTTCCTTGATTTGACGGTCTCTGCGTTCGTGCCGGAGCGCTCGAAGGCCTCTTCGATCTCAGCGTCGCTATCGTCTGAGTCCCGTCTGGACCCGGCCCTCGCAGGATATGCGCGCCCAACGGCCATCCGAACGACCTACCGGTTTGCCTGCCTTCCACTTCCTAGTGGTTCAGGTTCGTGGTGAACCTGAGCATCCGCTTCTTGACGTCGTCGATCTCCGACGCCATGCTCTTCCTGAGGGCCTCCTTGAGGTCCTCCCCCTGCCACTCGGCGGGCAGGTCGTCGAGCATGTCCTCCATAAGGAGCTCGACCAGGATCTCCCTCCGGCGCTCCGGGCTCTTTATCGAGCTGAGCATCGTGTCGACCGCGGAGAAGCGCTCCGTCTGCAGGAACTTCCTGCCCTCCTTCGTGAGGGTGTAGATGACGTTCCTCTTCGAGCGCACGTTCTTCTCGATGAAGCCCCTCTCCTGGAGCTCCGTGAGGACGGAATACACCGTCGGTTCGGACACACCCGTGGCATCGATGGTCTGCTTGACCAGGGCCGCGGCGCGCAATGTATTGTAGTACAATAGCGACACGACCTCGATGGCCACGTTCGGGTTCATGAATTCCATTCTTCCTCCCTCCTATCTTACCTGCATCTTTTATTCATAATGTGACAATGGTTGACCTGTACTGTTCAATCTTTCTAACCTAGGCTCCTATGGTCCGGCTCTCGATCATCTTCCCGATGAGGTGCTCGACCAGCCGCTCACCCTCCCTGGTGAGCTTATACAGGTGGCCGGTCCGGTCCTTGTTGATATCGACGACCAATGCCCTCCTCATCAATTGCTTGAGGGTCGTAATGATGTCGGACCAGTCCCATGACCTCATATTGGCCCTCAGCTCGTTCTCCCCCACAGGCTCACGGTACAATTGGCTCATGATGACAATGTCCATCGAGCCACCGTCGCTGATCATCCTCTCATCCTCCTCTCCAGTGTGCCGAGGCGGTTCCAAGTGGATCGGCCTGGCACGAACTGGCTCAGTTCCCGGGTATACAATATATGCACTTTCCCTATAATAAGCATTTCGGTCATAACGAGCAAACAACTCAGCACGGCTTAAATCTGGGGTATCGGGGGGGATGAAAAATTTATATACTTGGCACAGCATATACTGTAGACGGTATACAACCTGCGGTTGTAATCTAAAGGTACGGGGGAGAAAAACATGAACGAGAATTCCAAAGAGATAACTCTGCGTGTCGTCGAAGCCAAGTCCAGGGACGTCGGCCGAGGCCTGGCCAGGATAGACCCCAAGTTCATAGAGGAACTTGGTCTCGTCTCAGGTGACGTCGTACTTATCAAAGGGGCCAAGGGGACCGTGGCAATGTCCATGCGCGGCTATCCCGAGGACACTGGCCTCAGCACCATCAGGATAGACGGCGCGATCCGCAGGAATGCCGGTGTGGGCATCGATGACAAGGTCACCATAAGGAAGATCGAGGCAAAGCCAGCCATCAAGGTCGAGTTCGCACCCACGGAGCCCTTGAGGCTCGTCGGCGGCGAGGAATACCTAACAACGTACCTTCAGGGCCAGCCCATCTCGAAGGGCGACATCATCCAGCTCACCGTCATGAACAGGAAGATAGACCTCATGGTCGTCAATTATGCCCCTCACAGCGAAGCGGTCATCATCGACGAGGGTACCGCCATTAAGATATCCGACAAGGTGGCCAAGGAGCATGCGACCGTCGAGAGGATATCCTACGAGGACATAGGCGGCCTCGACGAGGAGATAAAGAAGGTCCGGGAGATGATAGAGCTGCCACTGAGGCATCCGGAGCTGTTCCAGAAGATCGGTGTGGAGGCGCCCAAGGGCGTGCTCCTCCACGGTCCGCCGGGAACGGGCAAGACCCTGCTGGCCAAGGCCGTTGCCAGCGAGACCAACGCGCACTTCATGACAATCAGCGGCCCCGAGATCATGAGCAAGTACTATGGAGAATCGGAATCCAACATCAGGGACATCTTCAAGGAGGCCGAGGAGAACGCCCCCAGCATCATTTTCATCGACGAGCTCGATTCCATCGCGCCCAAGAGGGATGAGACCCAGGGCGAGGTCGAGAGGAGGGTCGTGGCCCAGCTCCTGGCCTTGATGGACGGGCTCAAGGGCCGCGGCAAGGTCGTTGTCATAGGGGCCACGAACAGGCCGAATTCCATAGACCCGGCCCTTAGGCGCGGAGGCAGGTTCGACAGGGAGATCGAGCTCGGCATACCGAACAGGAAGGGCCGGTCGGACATCCTCCACATTCACACCAGGGGCATGCCCCTCGAGGCCAAGGTGGACATCGAGGGCCTGGCCAACGTCACGCACGGATATTCCGGCGCCGACATATCGGCCCTGTGCAAGGAGGCCGCCATGAGGGCCCTGAGGCGCATCCTGCCCGAGATAGACCTCGAGAGCGAGACCGTCCCCGTGGAGATCCTGAACAAGATCAAGGTCACGCAGTCCGACTTCGATGACGCCCTGCGGGAGCTCGAGCCATCGACGCTACGTGAGGTCGTGGTAGAGAACCCGAACGTCAAGTGGTCCGACATCGGGGGCCTCGAGGATGTCAAGCAGCAGCTCAACGAGAGCATCGAATGGCCCCTACAGCACAGGGACCTGTTCGAGCACATGGGCGCCGGGAACGTCAAGGGCATCCTGCTCTACGGCCCGCCGGGCACTGGCAAGACGCTGCTCGCCAGGGCCGTGGCCACCGAGAGCGAGGTCAACTTCATAAGCGTGAAGGGCCCGGAGTTCCTGAGCAAGTGGGTCGGGGAGTCCGAGAAGGCCGTAAGGGACACCTTCCACAAGGCCAGGCTGGCGGCCCCGTGCATTATCTTCTTCGATGAGATCGACGCCATCGCGCCCACCAGGGGCGCCGGCGGCGACAGCCACGTCACCGAGCGCGTCATCAGCCAGATACTCACCGAGCTGGACGGCATGGTCCGCCTCAAGGACATCAAGGTCATTGCCGCCACCAACAGGCCCGACATGCTCGACAGCGCGCTTCTGAGGACGGGCCGGTTCGACAGGCTCATCTACATCCCGCCTCCCGACGAGAAGGCCCGTCTTGCCATCTTCAAGGTCCACACGAAGGCAATTCCGCTGGCCGAGGATGTGAACCTGGAGGCGCTAGCCAAGAAGACCAAGAACTACACGGGCGCGGACATCGCGGGCGTGTGCAACGAGGCGGTCATGCTGGCCATAAGGGACGCGGTCACGAACAACAAGGGGAAGAAGCTGGGCCCGGAGAATATCAAGGGCACGAAGGTCTCCATGAAGAACTTCGAGAAGGCCCTTGAGATGGTCAAGCCAATCCGCGAGAGCGAGCTCAAGGCCTACACGGCGCTGGCCAAGACCTTCGATAGGACCAGGAAGTCATCGAAGGACGAGGACGATAGGATGATAACATGAGATGGGGATTCAGCCACAGCAGGAGAGTGCGATGATGGTCGACAAGAAGAAAAGGACAGAGGACGACGATGACGAGCCCGATGAGGACGAGGACCTCCCGGACTTCCCGAGGAGGCGAAGGGCCCTCGACCCGTTCTCGTTCGGTTGGGACGTGGACGAGGAGTTCGAGCAGATGAGGCGCTACATGGACCAGATGATGAAGGCGGCCATGCGCGGAGGCCTGACGGGCGCGGGAGCGAACGAGCCCTTCGTGTACGGCTTCAGCCTGCGTGTCGGCCCGGACGGCAAGCCCGTCGTGCAGGAGTTCGGGAACACGAGCAAGGCCCGGCGCATCGCCCCACAGCATTCGGAGGGATCGTCGACGCGGGGCAGGGCCTGGGCGGCCGAGGACGACGATGAGGGGACGGGCCCTCCCGGAAGGGAACCACTGACGGATGTCATCGACTGCGGTGACACCATTGCCGTCACGATGGAGCTTCCGGGCATCGAGAAGGATGACATCAAGCTCGAGATCGCGGACCAGCTCCTGACCATCAGGGTGAACACCGAGGCCCGACGCTACTTCAAGGAGGTGAATCTCCCGGCGCCGGTCAAGGAGGAGGCGGCCAAGGCCTCCTACAAGAACGGCATCCTGGACATCACCCTGACGAAGAAGGTCCCGCCGAAGAAGAAGGGGACGAGGATAGAGGTCAAGTGATCGATCCTTCGTCCTGTTCCTTTTTCTTGACCTTTTTCGCTTTAGGCATTTCTTTTATCTCGGTCCTTTGTTCTTCAAGGTCTCCTTCATCCTCTTGCGCGGCTCCTGGCCTCTTCCTTAGGCCTATCAGAATGTATACGGCAACGATGGCCAGGACCACTATCGCTGCGCTGATGGCCGCATAGACCATGATGCCCGGGCCCTTCTCTCCATTATCGACGGGCTTCGGTATCGGCCTGGCCTCGACGACTATGGTGAATGTCATGGACACCGAGGCCCCCTCGTCGTCGGTCACGACGACCTTCACTGGGTATGTACCCGCGATACCGTAGGTATGGACCCCGCTGGACTCGTTCGAGGAGAGCCCATCGCCGAAGGTCCACTGATAGGTGAGGCTTGCCTTGTCAGAGGGCGTGTCGTTCCCCTCGGCGCTGAAGTTGATGTAGCCACCGGCCCTGAACTTCAACGGCTCCACCACGACCGATGTCAGCGTCGGCGCGGGGTCCGTGACACTGACCTCTACCGTGGCATTGTCCGAGGAACCGTAGGGGTCCGTGACCTTCAGGGATATCCCGTAGGTGCCGGTCCTCGTGAAACGATACTGGACCGCCTTGGTCTCGAACACCTTACCGTCGATGGTCCACTCGTATGTCAGCCCCGACAGGTCCGACGGGTTATCAAGGCCATCGCCCTCGAAGCTGACGTTCTGGTCCTCCGCAACACGGAGGCCCGCGGTCGGGGAGAGGATCCTGGCCTCGGGCGCCGGGTCATGGACAATGATGTTCGTCGTGTCGTTGGCGGAGACACCATCATCGTCCTTCACCCAAAGGGTGATGCGGAACCTTCCCGGGGCCGTGTAGATGTGGGTGGTATTCGTCGCAGGCCCCCATAGCGTCGTATTGCCGTCCCCGAGGTCCCACATATAGAGCAGTCCTGCCTGGTCGGAGACCGTGTCCTGGCCGAGGCCCTGTAGCTCGACCTCCGTGTCCTCATCGACCTGCGTGCCGTTCTCAGGGGCCTTGAGGGTCGCGAGAGGAGCGAGATCGTAGATCTCCACCCGGACCGTATCATTGGCGATAGCGCCGTTATCGTCCTTAACGGAGAGGACGGCAGTGTAGTTGCCCATCCTCGTGTACGCGTGGGATACGGTCTGGACCTGGCCCCAGTCCGTCCCATTCCCGTCGCCGAAGTCCCATCTGAACATCAGAGCGGGAAGGTCCGTTGGCGTGTCCGTGCCATTTCCCACGAAATCCACTGGCCGGTCCTCGAGCCCGCTCAAGGACGGACCTGCCTCGGCCTTCGGGGCGAGGTTCTTGACGATCACCTTGAGCTTGTCGGTGGCCGTCGCGCCATACCGGTCCTTGACCGTCAAGGTCGCGTTGTACACGCCCATCTTCTTGTAGGAACGGTAGGCCGTGGGATCGGCGTCAAAGTCCCTTGCGCCACCGTCCCCGAAGGCCCACCGGAACGTCAGCACGTCGCTCGCGGTATCGTTGGACATCGAGCCATCGAAGAAGGCCATTTGTTCCTCGTTTACGACGATGTCATACCCGGCCTCGGCCACGGGCGGGACGTTCTTCACGGTGACCGGTGCGGCGACCGCCGAGACCTTGAAGATCCCGGCGCCATAGGTGAACCGCGGTGTGAACTGCCCCGGGGCCGTGTATGCAAGGGTCCCGTTCATGGACAAGTTGTCGGTGTAGTCGGCGTTCCCGTCCCCATCGATGTCCCATTGGAACCTGTTCTGAGGGAGGCCCTTCGGCCAGTATCCAATGAGGCTGGCATTGAAAGCGAGCGGTTCGTCCATGTTCGCCGAGGCCTTCGAGGCCGTGGCCATGGCCCTGGGCGGGAAGAAATGGGTCGGACTGACGTTGAACGACAGGTCGTAGGTCCCGATCATGTCGTCCGTGACGGCCTCCTCGCCGTAAAGATAGGTAAAGTAGCCGGGCTCCCTATGGAACTGATATAAGTAGAATGCCGGGAACAGCTCGTATTCGAACGGCCCGCCATGGTTCCCGCCGATGATGTCCACCAGGCTGATGGGCGCGCCGATCATCTTGTAGGCCTCCACCGAGCCTCCTCTGTATGTGGAGTCCTCCTTGCCCACCTGGAGGAGGAGAGGTTTGTGGAAAAAGGGCGCAATGTAATCCACACTACCCTCGTCGATGGCCGCGGCCATGGTCTCCACGGCCCTGATACGGGGAACGAAGGCCGCATCCATAAGGGTGATGCCGCCCCCGGACGAGTAACCCGACAGGCCGAAGGCCTCCTTGTCGACCATCTGGTAGAGGTGCGATGCCAGCGTCGTGTTCTGGTTCTCGAGATAGTCCAGGTAGTCCTCCATGTCCGAGCGGTTCGAGGCATAGGGGAAATCGGACCAATTGACGGCGACGGTCATGACGACCAGGCCCCAGCTGCTGATCTGCTGGGCCAAACCGGCCATGGCGACCTCATTGCCGCCAAAGAACGGAAGGAAGATGATGGTGGGGTAAGGGGCCTTGCTCTTGTTCGAGGTCGTCCCGCTGCCATTCGCCAATGCCGGGTAGAACAACATCACATTGACGGAATAGGTCTTGGTCTTCGGGGAGACGGTGTCCGTGAAGGTACCGACGGGGAACGGGCCGATCCCCTCGGGCCTTGGGACGCTCGACATCGGGGCCTTGTCCCTTGTCGCAGGTGCCGCAGCTGTGGCCGGGAGCGCGTGCATGATCGATATCAGCATCAGTAGAACGACAAGGAGCGTCCTGGCTTTCATCGAGGCCACCTCTAGTAATTTATCTTGGAAATAACAGGCTTTGTTGGAAATATAAACGTTCTTGTACGATGTTGAATGTCGATAGCCATTAATAGTCGAAGTCCAATGCATTCTCGGTGATATCTTTGGCGAACGAAGTAAGGGCAAGTCACATCTTGGTCAAGACGGAAGGGGAAGCGGTCGACATCCTGAACCAGGTCAAGTCCGGCAAGGACTTCGGGGAGCTCGCGAAGAAGCACTCCACGTGTCCGTCAGGCAAGAAGGGCGGGGACCTGGGCTACTTCAAGAAGGGCCAAATGGTGAAGGCCTTCGAGGACGCGGCCTTCTCCATGGAGAAGGGCCAATTCACTCAGACGCCCGTCAAGACCCAGTTCGGGTACCACATCATCAAGGTGACGGACAAGAAATAGGTCCTTTCAGCGTGATGGGACCAAACGAATATTTTTCATCTATTTTCATGATATCTTTTGCTTTTCACAGCAGAATAGAACAAACTATTTAATGGCAAATGGGCATCCACAATCCCGCTGCGCTCATAGTCTTAAAAAATCATAAGAGGCAATGGTCCGATGGCGAAGAAGAGCATGATAGTCAGGACCGAGGACAGGCATGCGGCCCAGGACCACCTCCACCAGTTGTTGATGGGCCTCTGCCGGAGGTTCAAGGACCCAGAGGACTACCTCTCCGAGGACCTCATCGAGACCATACAGGACATCAATGCGAAGATCCTGCCCAAGGTCAAGTTCGAGAGGAGCTGGGACGACCACTTCCATTTGATAGATATCATCATCGAGGCGAACAATGAGGACACCCTGCTCTTCAAGGTCAGGTACAAGAGGCTGGGGAACCTGGGCATCCTACTGACGACCGAGTATGCAAAGGACGTCGATCCCGATGAGGTGTGCGCCCCCCCCTCTCCCTACCATCCGTTCGCGATACTGCTTGCAGCGAACATCAAGCATCAGTTCCGTGACCTGTCCGTGACGATCAAGCCGACCGTCTGGAAGAAACGGACCTCCGAGACAGAGATAATAATGCAGTAGGACGTGGACAATGACGAAGGATGGCGGGGTCCTCCGCGCCCTGAGGATGACGATAGTCGTCTATATCATCATCTTCTTCATGAAGATCGTGGTCTACCTCTTCAGCGGCGTCATGGCCCTGCTCGCCGAGGCCCTTCACACGCTCTCGGACATCTTCATCTCCGGCTTCCTTTACGCCGCCGCGGCCATCTGGTCGAAGAAGGACGCCGACGAGGTCCACATGTTCGGCCACGGCAGAGCCGAGAACATAGCCGGTCTCGTCGCCGCGACCCTGTTCATATCCTTCACGAGCTTCCGCCTTTACGAGGAGGCGATACCCAGGCTCATCTGGCCCGAGGAGAGGAGCTACCAGAACCTGGACCTCGTCCTCGGGGTCCTGGTCGTCTCCATGGTCATCGCCGCCGTGCCCATCGTCAACCTGTTCAGGAACAAGGTCAAGGGCGCCGCCGCCAAGGCCCAGTACATGGAGCTCATCAATGACGAGATGGGCCTGCTCGCGGCCCTCATCGGGTCGATATTCATAATGGAGAACGAGCCCCTCGCGGACCCCATCGCGACCATCGTCGTCGCGACGATCATCGCCATGAACGCCGCCAATGTCTTCCGGGAGAACAGCACCATCCTTTTAGGCCACGGCCCCGGGCCCGAGTTCGTGGAGAAGGTCCACGAGGTCGCCATGGGCGTCAAGGGCGTGAAGGGCGTCCACACAATCAAAGCAGAGTACATCGGGACGGACAAGGTCGTCCTCGGTATGCATATCGAGGTCCCCAAGGGCACGCCAATCGAACAGGCCGACCTGATCGCCGAGGCCGTGCGGAAGCGCCTCCACAAAGTGGTCAAGGCCAAGTACTGCTACATCCACATCGACCCCGAGCAGAAAAGGCATCCCGACGGCTCCCTTTGCGGGGACCCGCTGGAAGAGGATGACACGTAGTACGATTCGAAAAGGGATTTCTCACTTGATGTGGTCCAGCGTGAACGAACCGATGTTCAGACCGCGCTTGGAATATTGATACTGGATCCACATGCGCGACTGGACGTCGCACACGCCCTGGACGGCAAGGAAGGTCTTCGTCCCATCTGTCTTGAACTCTAAGGCGCCGTCCATCAGGTGGCCCAAGGTCTGGATCTCCTGCTCGTTGTGCATGCCCTTGTCCAGTAGGTACATCACAACGATCTTGCCCTTCTTCGACCTGCCCGTCAGGTTCTGCAGGAACCTGTATGTCGTCGTCGGGTCCGACAGTGTGACCAGGGCCGATATGGACCTTACGACCACCCTCCAGTAGGGCGAGAGCTTCCTGAAGCCCGCCGTGATCTCCTCCAAGGCCTTGTTGATGCCCTTGTAGTCCGTCGGATGGTCCACGACGATGATGTTCGGGTAGACATCGTCCATGCCCATGGCCTTCGAGTAGGCATCGATGTACTTGATGAGGCCCTTCTCCTCGTACTGCTCCACATCGGGCAGGATGTACCTCATCTCGTCCCTTATGTCCGTGGGCGAACAGTCGGTGGTGATTATGAGGCACGGGACGCCCTTGGTGACGCCCTCGAGCAGGAAGTTGTTCACCAGGGTCTCCTTGCCGATGAACGGCGGCCCCATGATGAGTATCTGCTTACCGAAGGGGATGCCGCCGTAGAGGAGGTCGTCCAGACGCGTGTTCCCGCTCTTGATCTTCTCCTCCTTGAACTCCACGTCGCGTTCCTTGGCCCTGGCCGCCAGGTCCTCCTCGACGAGCGAGCCCTCGCGCTTCTTGATGTCCTCCATCTTGATCGCGATGTACTTCTCGCGCTGCTTGATCTCCTCCTCCTTATGGGAGATCTGCTGCTCCAGGGTCTCGAGCCTCTTCTTCAGGTTCAGCTCATCCAGCGAGCCGCCGAGCTTCTTTGCCTCCTCCACCTTGGAGAACTCCTTCTTAAGGACCTCCTCCTTGTGCTGCATCTCGATCTCCCTGCGGGAGATCTCCTGGTCCTTGTAGGCAACCGCGTCCTTCAGTTTCTTTAGCTCGATTTCCTTGACCTCGAGCTGGGCCCTCAGGTCCTTGACCTCCTCGAAGAGGCCCTTTACCTGCGCGGAGGTTGGCCCGACCGTGCTGCCAGCCTGCCTGGTCTGGGGGCCCTGGGCCTCCATCTGCTTGAGCTGCTCCGTCAGGTTGGTGATGGTGGCCTCCTTCTCGGCGATCCTCTCCTCGAGGACACCGACCTCGGCCTGGCCAGCGTTGCCCGCCATCTCGTTTATCTGTCCCTTGAGCGCGTTTATGGACTCGTCCCTCTTGGCCAGCTCGTCCTCCTTCTTAAGGACAAGGTCCTGGAGCGCCGCGACCTCCTCGTTGAGGTCCGCGAGGTTGACACCGCCGCCGGAGCTCTTGAGGTTCTGGATCTCCTTGTCCTTCTGGGCCAGGAGGTCGTTCAGCCGCTGGACCTCACTCTCCAGCGCTTTGTCGCTCGTCATCTCGGACAGCCGGTGCTGGAGCTCGGTCTCACGCCGCTTGATCTCATCCTCCTTCTCCTTCAGGATCTCCTTCACCCTGCGGAGGTCATCCTCCTTGGCCTGGAACTCCCTCTTGACGTCCTGGATTATCTTTCCGTCCTTGATCTTCTTCTTGATCTCGTCCTCCAGGCTCTTGAACTTCGCGATGATCTCCTTCTCGCGGTTCTTCAGGGCCTCCTCCTTCATCTTGATCTCCAGGCCCCTCTTCTCGAGCTCGGACTGGAGGTTCTTGACGGTCTGGAGGTCCACCTGCTTCCCGGATGAGAGCTCCTCTATCCTCTTGGTGATCCCCGCCTCCTTGACGGTGAGCTCCTCCTCGCGCTTCCGGAGGGATTCCTCCATGGCCATCCTCTTGTTGAGCTCCTCCTCGAATGCGGTCCTGAGCTCCGAGAGCTCCTCCTCGGACTTCTTGGACTGTAATGTGGTGATGTACTTCATCATCGCGACGGAGCCCCTCTTGACATTTGTGAGCTCCGTCTGGGCATTCTCCTTCTTCTTGACCTCCTCGACGAGGGCGTTCTTGAGGTCGGTGATCTCGATCTCCCTGTTCTTGACCATCTCCTCGAGCTTGGTGGCGGCCTCCAGCTTCTTCTTGTATTCGGCCTGTATCCTGGAGATCTCCTCGGAACTGGCCCCACCCTCGGAGGGCCCGGCGGCCTTCATACGCGAGACCTTTGCCTTCATCTCCTCGAGGTCGACCTTTATCCTCTCGAGCTCCCGTTCCTTGGACTCGAGCCTATCCTCCTTGGCCTCGATATCCTTCTCCCTTTGGGCCAGTTCCTCGTCTATGCCGCCCCGGGCCATGGAGAGCCGTTTCATGTCCTTGCGGATCTTGTCGATCTCCTTCTCGTACTTGATCCTCTGCAGCGCGATGGTGTTCTTCATCTTCTTGGCGTAGGCGTCCTTGATGTTGTTGAGCTCCTCGACCTTCTGGTGGAGCTCCTCCTCGAGGTTGACGTTCTCCATGTTGGATTGGCGTAGCTGGAGCTCGGCGAGCTTCTGCTCCTTGGCAGCCAGGTCGGCCTCCAGGGCCTCCCTCTTCTTGACCTCTTCGTTCAGCCTCTTGGTCAGCTCGTCGTTCGGGACCTCGGCCTGAGCGGCCTCGCCGGGCTCGTCCGGCTTGCCCCCCTTCTTCTCGAAGACCTGTACGTACTTCGAGATGCCGTCGTTCTTTCCCCTCGCCATCCTCTATCCGCGTCTCCCGATGATATCGATCTATTCTTCCTCTTCCGAGGACCTTCGCCTCGTGGGCCGTCCCTTCCGTGCCGGGGCCTTCCGCCCCCTGCCCTTCCGGGAGCCATCGAGGCTGCTCCTCTGGGCGTCCACGAACCGTTCCATCTTGGCCAGCTCGGTCTCTACCATGTCGAGCTTCTTGCTCCTCTGCTCGAGGATGGACAGCCTCTCCTCCAGGCCATCCCTCATCTCCTTGATGCCTTTCTCGATCTCTGGCGAGCAGGCCTCGTCCTCCAGCTGTCTCTCGACGGCCTGAAGTTTGTTCTCCCGCTCGTCAAGGCACCGTTCGCGCTCCTTGAGCTTGGAGAGCTGCTCCTTGACCAGGGCCAGTTCCTCGTCCTCGACCACAAGCCGTTTCTCGAGCAGGTCGCGATAGCCCTTGACCTTATGTTTTTCGGCCCGGCCCGACACCCGGTCCTGATGTTTGTCCTTACTAGTATTTATACTAACCGGGTGGATGTGCCCCATCTCGTCGACGGTGGCCTTTCCCTTCTTGCGCATCGGCGTTATGGCCTCGACCGTATCTAGGCGCTCAAGCCTCATCTCCAGCGCCTTGAGCTCCTCGTCCTTCTGGACAAGGCTCCTCTCGATGTCGAGCCTCCTCTTCGCCTCCTCGGCAAGCCTCTCCCTCAGTTCCAGCGCCCTCTTCTTTATCTGGGTCCCCACCTTTCGATTGGCCTTTATTCCCGCCTTGACCGTCTCTTTAACCTTTGCTCTGGCGGCCTTGACCTGATGCCCCATGCCTTTCAAAGGGACCTTGCCCAGCACCTTCCGCACCCTGCCGCCGAGCCCCTTGCGGCCCTGGGTGGGCCTAGGCTCCTTGTCCTTGACCGAAGAAGCTCCCCTCCCCTTCCTTCCCTTCGGCATGCGAGGACCTCCCGACCTCGACCTCAGCCCCAGTGAGTTATCCCCTTCAAGAGCTTGAACTTACCGTCGAGGAGGTTGTAGAGGTACTTGTTCTGCTTCATCTCGATGCCCGAGAGCTTGTTGAGCTCGCACTGTCCTATGAATACCATACCGCCCCCGAACTCCTTCAGGGTGATGATGCCATCGCTCAGGTGGTCGAGGCCGGAATCTACCTTGTTGAGCACGAGGACCAGGTATGTGTTCCTGTCCATGACCAGGTCCCTGACCAAGACCTTGACCAGCGCCTCCATGTCGACGCCGTACTTGGCGGCCAGCCGGTCGATCCTGTTGATGAGCACGAAGCTCTTTGCCTGGGAACTCCTTTCGATGCCCCTGTAGACCGCTTCCAGCTCCCGGTAGTCCGCGCCCTGCAGGAGCATGTTCAGATGGCTCCTGTCGATGAGGTTCTTGGACCCGGGCTGCGGGACCGGCTGGGGCTGCGGGCCCGGCTGTTGCATCGAGGATGCCGTGTCCTTGAGGATGGATTCGAGCAGCGCCCTCGCGCTCTGTGGCTGTCCCGGCTGCTGCTGGTACTGCTGCTGCGGATAATTGCCAGGCGGACCTGCTTGCACGGCGGACTGCTGCTGCCCAACGGGTTCCTCCGACAGGGCCTTCATCTTCTCATCGTGGGCCTTGAGCCACTCGTACTTCGCGTACAAGGGCTCGTTGGTACCCCGTGTTGCGATGTAGTAGATGTGCTGCGGGTCCCAGAGCTCGTGGGCCAGCTGGAGGGCGAATGTGGTCTTACCGCACCGAGGCTTGCCCTTGATGATGAACGTACGACCCGTCTCGCCCCTGAAGAAGTTCTGTATCTCCTTGGGTATCTCCTGCTGGGGGCTTTCGCTTGCCGACATGGTCCTCACTCGTGGACTTGTTGTCCGTCTATAATGTCAAAGGGGTGCAATCGTATGAATGTAATTCAATATTAAAAGGATTCCGTTCAGAATCATTAAGCGGAGATTTCATGAATCAGGGCCAGCCCTGCCCCAAGAATAATAACCATGTGCGCGATTATCTGACAAAACCGCATCGGGTGGAGCCATGGAAAGAAGAAAATGGTCCCTGACCGCAAGCGTCCTTGAGCGATTCTCACGCCAGCTGGCCTTGAAGGAGATCGGGAAGGCCGGACAGCGCCGGTTATCCCGCGGAACGGTGCTTGTCGTGGGCTGCGGCGGCCTAGGATGTAGCTCCTCAGGCCTCCTCGTCAGGGCCGGTGTCGGACGCCTTGTTCTGGTGGATGGTGGCCTCTTGGAGCCATCCAACCTCCACAGGCAGGTGCTTTACGACGAGGATGACCTTGGCAGGCCCAAGGCCATGGCCGCGGCAGACCACCTGAACGCCATTGACCCGACGGCGGAGGTCATCTCCATCGCAGAGGATGTCAACGGCGCGAACATCGGTGGCCTCCTGGTGGGTGTGGACGTCCTGGTCGACGGCACCGACAGTTTGGTCATGAGGCATCTGCTCAACGATGCCTGCATCAAGCACGGCGTGCCCTGGGTCTATGGCGGGGCCTCGAGGATGACGGGCATGTGCATGACCATCGTCCCTGGAAGGACGCCTTGCCTTTCTTGCGCGTTCCCAGGGATTTCCAAAGGACCGGCCCAAAGGTCCGGGCCATTACCTGTGCTGAACACATTACCATCCATCATCGGTGCCATCCAGGCCACCGAGGCCATCAAGCTCATTTTGGGCAAGGCCCCCAGGCCAGGCCTCCTCGTGATCGATGCCTGGGACTGGGAAGCACGGGTCGTGAAGGTCAAGGTCCGCAAGGACTGCCCGACATGTCAGCACCGGCACTTCCCGTGCATCCGGCCCTAGCCACATATATGTTAATATTACCAGTTTTTCACATAGTTCGGTCCCGCTTCGGCAGCCATTCCGCTCGTCGGGATGTTGATTATAATAACTTATTTCTTGTATAGTCTTGTAATTGATTTCATATATGATAATAATATATATATGAAATTTTACTTCTAGATTGATTGAAGTCCTCTAACTAGAAGAGGACCTCGAACATTGATTGAGATTGATGGGTCGGTCTCGAACAATTTCGATGGTGGTTTGCATGAAGGGAAACACGAGGATCATGGCTTTGGTTCTGTGCGTACTCTTTCTGATAGCGCCGTTCATACCTAATGGAGGGGCGGAGAAGACCGAGAGCAGGATGCCATCCGGGAACACGGTGAGCCATATTGTCATAGGGGAGCTCTTCACTGGCACATGGTGCCACTGGTGCCCGTATGCCGAGCAGGCCTACGACAAGCTCGCCAACGACACGAACTACTTCGACAAGAGGTTCGTGATGATCGAGTGGCATAACGGTGACGCCTATGTCACCGCCGACGGCTCCGGCTCCAGCCGTGAACAGGAATATGCTGGTGCCAGCGATTGTGGCGGAGGTGTTCCATGCGCGGTCTTCGATGGGCAGGTCGTCGTGCCCGGTGTGGCCAACAACCCAGCGGACTATACGGGAGCTACCCTCGCGATGTACAAACAGAAGATCGATGCAAGGGGCGCGACCACCACGGCCTTCATGTCGATCAATACTCATTTGGCAGGGTCGCAGCTCACCGTTTGGGTCAATGCGACATTGTTACAGGATACGACCAAGAGCCAGTTCAAGATCTGGGGGGTACTGATCGAGGACGAGAACGTCTGGGTCAACAATGCCAACGGCCATTACCCGATACGCATGACCGCCAGGGCCAGGGTCTTCAGCACAGCGGTCACCATAGCCAAGAAGGGCGACACGGCAAGGGGCACGGGAAGCGTCACCCTTAATGGTGCCTGGAGCGTCCCGAAGCTCAGGGTCGTCGGCTTCCTCCAGGCCGGTTCGGACAGGGAGATATTCCAGTCCGGCGTCAACTACCTGACGGCCAATGGCGCGCCGGTCCTTAAGGGCGCAGCCCCACCGCCCGTCACCATGAACGAGAACACGGTCGATACCTCCATCGGTCTTGACAGCCTGTTCCAGGACCCGGAGAGCGACCCCATAACCTACTTCGGGGCCGTGGGCTCACAACACCTAAACGTCTCGGTGGACGGAACGACCCATATCGTGAGCATCCAGCCCTGGAACAACTGGTCAGGCACCGAGTCCATAGGCCTTGGGGTTGCCGACGCGTACAATTGCCCGACCAATTTACAGGTCCAGGTCACGGTGACTCACATAAACCAGGCCCCGGTACGGATAAAGACGTTCCCAGCGCAGGCGATGAAGGAGGGCACCACGAAGACCAACATCTTCAACCTGAAGGACTTTTTCTATGACTGCGATGATACAAGCCTGACATACACCGCAACGGGCGCCACGAATGTCACTACGAAGATAGTATCTGGACAGGTCTCAATAACGGCCCCTGTCCTGTTCTCCGGCAAGGACAAGATAACCTTCACGGCCAAGGACGCCGGCGGCCTCTCGGCCTCTGGCGACCTCTCGGTCACAGTGTCGGACGTCAACTTCCCGCCGACAGTGACCAAGAAGATCGGCGACATAACCATGCCCGGCGATACGGTGGACAAGTCCATCAAGCTGAGCCAGTACTTCAGTGATATAGACACCCCGGTCCTCCAATATGAGGTCACGGGCAACACCAACATAAAGGTGGACATCGGGACCGACTCCACCGTGACCCTCACGCCAAAGCTCTACTGGCACGGCCAGGAGACCCTGACGGTCTCGGCCACGGACACGGTGAACACGCCGTTACCCCAGACCTTCACGGTCACGGTCTCAGCGGTCAACCATGCCCCGACGCTGACCGGCGCGGCCTTCGAGAGCCCGGAGTTCAATGAGAACACCGACTACACGACCACGAAGACCGTGAACACATTGTTCACGGACGTCGACGGCCAGACGCTGCAGTACTCCGTCGAAGGCGGCGACAACGACCTGCAGATAACCTTGAACGACGACTACACGGTGTTGTTCCACCCGACCCAGTACTGGAGCGGCCAGAAGAACTACGTGATCAAGGCCTCGGACAACCAGTACGCGGCCCAGTTCAACGCAACGGTCAAGGTCCTGTTCGTGAACTCGCCGCCGCACATCGACAGCTTCGCCCCGCAGAACCCGACGGTCACGATAAACGAGAACCAGTCGCAGGAGTTCAATGTCGTGGCGTCGGATGTGGACAACCAGCCCCTGATCTACAAGTGGACCTCCAACGGCAAGGACGTGGGCGAGACCACGAGCACCTACAAGTTCACGAGCGACTTCTCGTCCGAAGGGACATACACGATAAAGAGCGAGGTGTCCGATGGGTATCTTAGCGTCTACCATACCTGGTCCCTGAAGGTCAAGGACGTCCCGCGGGCCCCGGAGGTCCAACTGACCGGGCCGGCCGCGACGGACAACCTGAGGTCCGACACGCCCATAACCTTCACATCGACCGCGACATCCCCGGACGGGAGCACGATGACCTACCTATGGACGGTGGACGGCACGACGGTGGGCCATGACGCGACCTATACAGGGAAGATAGCGGGCGGGACCCATGTCGTGAAGGTGACCGTGACGGACAGCAAAGGGCAGGTCACCACCTCCTCGAACACCGTGACCGTCAAGAACATAACCACGGACACGGGTGCTCCGAGCTCCGGCCTGGGAGCGATGCTCTATGTGCTGCTGGCGGTCGTGATCGTGGTCGTTGTGGTTGCAGTGGTCCTCATGCTGATGATGAGGAAGAAGAAGAAGGCGGCGCAGACAATGCCGCCGGAGGCCGTGGCCCAGGTACCACCTCCGCCGCCGCCCGGGTACTACGACCAGAACCAGAACGCGGGCTATAACCAGTACCCTCCACCGCCGCCGACCTACGACCCGAACCAGACCCAGCACGGCGGGCAGCAGCCACCACAGTATTGAGCCAAGAACGGAAGAACGCGATGTGGGCCCTAAAACGGGCCCACCTCTTTTCCTTTTTCTCAAACCCTCCTGATATATGAGAACGGGCCATCCCTGGCCTCATATATGCGGATATAACCATTCCATGGGCCAGGTCACGCCCGTTCCGATGACACTTCCATTCGTCGGGAAAGGGGATATGATAACCTCTTTACTGTATAGTATTGTAAACGGTTTCATATATGATAATAATATATATATGAAATTCTGGCACTAGTTCGATTGAAGTCCTCTAACTAGAAGAGGACCTCGAACATTGATTGAGATTGATGGGTCGGTCTCGAACAATTTCGATGGTGGTTTGCATGAAGGGAAACAGAAAGGTCATGGCCTTGTTCTTGTGCCTGCTCTTCTTGATCGCGCCGTTCATCTCCTTTGCGGGAGCGGCAAAGACCGAAAACAGGACGGTCTCCAGAGCTACGAACCATGTTGTCCTGGGCGAGGTTATGACCGGGACATGGTGCACCTGGTGCAAGTATGCCGAGCAGGCGTTCGACCTGCTCATAAAGGACCCGAACTACTTCGACAAGAGGCTCGTCATGATCGAATGGCATAACAATGACCCCTATGCCATACCTGAGGAAGCGGTCCGGATGTCCTATTATGGTGGCACGGGCTATCCATTTGCGGTCTTCGATGGTCACTACGCCATGGCGGGTGCGGCTAACGACGGGACCGGGAACTACACCAAGGGCACTCTTGACGCCTACAAGTCGATAATCGACCCCAGGCCAGTCGCCGCGAACGCATCCATAAGCATCAACATCGGCGTCAGCGCTACCAAGATCACGGCCTGGGTCAATGCGACCCTTCTCTCGGACACGACCCTGCCGAGCCTCAAGGTCTGGGCTGTCCTGATCGATGATGAGAACAAATGGGATGGCTTATATCCGATCCGCATGACCGCCAAGGCCAAGATGTTCAGCACCGCGGTCAGCATATCCAAGTCGGGTGATGTCGGCAGGGGGACCGGCTCTGTCACCATAGACAAATCCTGGGACCTCGGAAGGATGAGGGTCGTAGGTTTCCTCCAGTCAGATACGACCGGCTGGGTCCTCCAGGCTGGCGTAAGCACCCCGCCGCCGACCCTGAAGGGCTCCCCGACCTTGACCATGAACGAGAACACGATCGACACATCCCTTAACCTGGACAACCTCTTCACGGACCCGATGGGCAAACCCTTCACCTATTATGGTGCCAAGGGCTCCGCGCACATCAACGCCACCGTCAACCCGACGACCCATATCGCGACCGTGCAGCCCTGGAACAACTGGTCCGGCAATGAGGACATATACCTCCAGGTCGCCGACAACACGAGCATGCCGAGCAACGGCAAGATCCCGGTAACGGTCACCCACATCAACCAGGCGCCGGTCCGGATAAAGACGATACCCGCCCAGACTGTGAAGGAGGGTACCACCAAGACCAACGCCATCAACTTGGCCAGCTACTTCTACGATTGCGATGACGCGAGCTTCACATACACCGCAACGGGTGCCACGAACGTGACGACCAAGATCACCACCGGGCTGGTCTCCATCACGGCCCCCGTCGGGTTCTTCGGCCAGGACAAGATAACCTTCACGGCCAAGGACGCCGGAGGCCTCTCGGCCTCTGGCGACTGCACGGTCACGGTGACGGATGTCAACTTCGCGCCGAAGGTCGCCAAGAAGATAGCGGACATAACCATGCCCGGCGACACGGTGGACAAGTCCATCAAGCTGAACCAGTACTTCAGCGACATAGACGACTCGACCCTCGAGTACAATGTCACGGGCAACACCAACATAAAGGTGGACATCGGGACCGACTCCACCGTGACCCTCACGCCAAAGCTCTACTGGCACGGCCAGGAGATCCTGACGGTCTCGGCCACGGACAAGGTGAACCCGGCGATAACCCAGACCTTCACGGTCATAGTGACGGAGGTCAACCACGCGCCGACACTGACGGGCACGGCCTTCGAGAGCGCAGAGTTCAATGAGAACACCGATTACACGACCACGAAGACCGTGAACACCCTGTTCACGGATGTGGACGGCCAGACCCTCCACTATTCCATAGATGGTGGTGACAGCGACCTGCAGATAACCCTGAACGACGACAACACGGTGTCGTTCCACCCGACCCAGTACTGGAGCGGCCAGAAGAGCTACGCGATCAAGGCCGCGGACGCCCAGTTCACGGCCCAGTACAACGCGACGGTCAAGGTCCTGTTCGTGAACACGGCGCCGCACATCGACAGCTTCATGCCAACGAGCAACACGGTCACGATAAACGAGAACCAGTCGCAGGAGTTCAGTGTCGTGGCCTCGGATGTCGACAAGCAGACCCTCACATACACATGGACCTCGAACGCCAAGGCTGTTGGCGAGAACGCGAACGCCTACAAGTTCACGACCGACTTCTCGTCCGAGGGGTCCTACACGATAAAGGTCGAGGTGTCCGACGGGGCCCTTAGTGTCTACCACACCTGGACCCTGAAGGTCAAGGACCTCCCGCGGGCCCCACAGGTCCAGCTGACCGGGCCGGCCGCGACGGACAAGCTGAGGTCCGACACGCCGATAACCTTCACAGCGACCGCGACATCCCCGGACGGGAGCACGATGACCTACCTATGGACGGTGGACGGCACGACGGTGGGCCACGATGCGACCTATACCGGGAAGATAGCGGGCGGGACGCACACCGTGAAGGTGACCGTGACGGACAGTAAAGGGCAGGTCACGACCCAGCAATCGAGCGTTACCGTGAAGACCATAAGCACGGGCACGGGCGGGGGAAGCTCCGGCCTGGGCGCGATGCTCTATATTCTGTTGGCGGTCGTGATCGTGGTCGTTGTGGTGGCAGTGGTCCTCATGCTGATGATGAGGAAGAAGAAGAAGGCGGCGCAGACAATGCCGCCGGAGGCCTCTGCGCAGTACCCACCGGCGCCCCCGACGCAGTACTACGACCCGAACCAGGGCGCGCCCCAGGGCCAGTACCCGCCGCCGCCGCCGCCAAGCTACGACCCGAACCAGACCCAGTACGGCGGACAGCAGCCACCACAGTATTAAGCCAAGAATGGAAGAACGCGATGTGGGCCCGACCAAGGGCCCACCTCTTTTCCTTTTTCTCAAAACATCCTGCCAAGAAGTTGATCTAGGGCCGTCCTACTTCCTCTTGCCCTTTTGGTACCTGGCCGGTCTTTCCTTGCCTTTGTGCACAGGGGCCTCCCGAGGCTCGGGATGCTTCCGCCCGCCGAGGCCACGGAGCTCGTTGGTGGACCTCTCCTTGTAGATCCTGGCCCCGATGTCCTCGAATATGGCCTTGGCCTTCTCGAGGTACATCCTTGCGCTCTTCAGGTCCCCCCTGTCCTTGAAGGCCAGCCCGAACTCATAGGCCGCGTAGGCCGAGTCGAACGGGGTCCCGACCTCCTCGAAGTAGTTCAGGGCCATCATGTAGTAGTCCTCGGCCTCCTCCCATTTCTTCTGCAGGCGGCCCATGACGCCCCGGCTGAGATAGTTGTAGGCCAAACCGTGGTCGTCGCCGAGCTTCTTGAAGACCTCCTCGGATTCGTTCAGGTACTGCTCGGCCTTCTTGAAATCGCCCATGCGGGCGTAGTACTCGCCGAGGCTGTGGCAAACGGGCCCCAGCCCCTCTGTGTAGCCCACATCGCGGGCTATGAGCATGCCCTTCATCATGGCCTCCTTGGCCCTGTCCCACTCGCCCTTCTCGCGGTAGTACTCCCACCCGAGGCAGTTGTATGCCCTGGAGGTCTCGAAGGGGTTCTCGAGCTGCTTCAGCACCGACAGGGATTCCTCGAAGCACTTGCGACCCTCCTCGAGCTCCCCGACGACGCAAAGGACGCGCCCGAGCTCTATGAACGCCGAGGCCATGATGTCCCTGTCGTCGGTCTCCTCCGCGAAGGCCAGGCCCTTCCTCAGGAAGTCCTCGGCGTCCTGCAGCTGGCCCTGCCGCCAGGCCACGCGGCCCATGCCGTGGTAGGCCTCGGCCGTGGACCTCTTGTCCTTCAGGTCCTCGCTGAGGCCTAGGCACTTCCGGAAGTTCTCCATGGCCCCTTCCCAGTCGTTCCTCTTCTGCAGGATCCATCCGATGTTCCAGTAGGAGACGACCTGCCTGGCGGGCTCCTTTATGAGCTCCAGGGCATTCCGGTAGTTCTCCAGCGCGTTGTCCCATTCGCCAATGATGTCGCTTATCCTGGCCCTGACGAGGTGCAGCTCGCCGCGCGTATTGTTGTCGAGCTCGTCCACGTTAATGTCGTTCAGCAGGGTCTGGAACTCCTCAAGGTAACCCTTGCTTATGAGCTCCCAGCCCTTGTCGACGGTTATCTGCGCGGCCCCCTTGTACTTGCGCGCATTGACCAGGTGGTACAGGGACTCGAACCAGGCCCTGTGGCCCTCCATGTCGAGATAGTACTCGGCCGCCTTTGAGTGCAGGCCCAGCCTCTCCCTCGGGGTCAGCCGGCTGTAGAAGAACTCGCGTATGAAGTCGTGGAGGTCGTAGGACTCGTAGGACAGCTCCTGGATGAGGCCCCTCTCAACGAGGCCCGTGAGGGTCTCGTAGACCAGGCTATCGTCGATGAACAGGCCCTTGGGCTGGACCGGGTACCGGTAAACGGAGGCGATCTTGAGCATGGCCTTCTCCTGGCCGCTCAGCTTCGAGAAGATCTCCTCCTCGATGTACTTGTTGATGTGCATGTCCATCTTGCGCTTTATGCCCTCGGCCTCGAGGAGCTCCAGCGAGAGCGGGTGCCCCTCGGTCAGTTCATAGGCGTCGTGGTACAGGTCCTTGGCGATGTTCCTGGACTCGAGGAGCTTGTTGCTGCTCTCCTCGTCGAGGCCCTTCAGGTTGAGCTCCGCCACGATCTTCTTTATCATGACCTCACGCCGGTCGTAGAACAGCATCGGGTACCTGGTCGTTATGATTATCTGGACGCCCTTGATGCGCTCCAGGATCTCGACCAGGATGGAGAACAGCTGGACGATGGGCCTCGATGCCTTGTGGAAGTCGTCGAACACCAGCAGGAGGTTCGCGTCCTTGAGCTCCGCCTCGAGGATGTAACCTAGCTCGGTCATGTCGATGTTGAGCTTGGACTGCAGGTACGTCTTGAGCCTCCGGTGGTTGAGCTTCGTCAGGAGGTCCGCGATCTGCTCCAGCGGGCCCGTGAGCGTGTCCCATTCGTGGAGCTTGTACCACATCAGGTTCCTCTCGCCCTTGTATTGCTCCACGACCCTGGCGACGAGTGCGGTCTTGCCCATGCCGGCGATGCCGTGGACGACGATGACCTTGTGGGTCCTGAGCCAGCCGTTTATCTTCTGGAGCTCGGCGTCACGCCCGAAGAAGTTCCTTAACTTCGGGGCCTTGTCCGAGAGGTCCACCAAGCGGTCCGCGGCGCGCTTCTCGCGTATGTCCAGGACCCGGCATGCGCCGTTCTCATCCGTGAATCGGATGATGTCCAGCTCGGAAAGGTTCTCCTTCAGCTGGGCCTTGAGGTCCCCGACGGTCATCCTCCGGTCCTGGTTGTCCTCTCCCTTGACGGTTATCAAGGTCGTCTTCATGCGTTCCTTGATCTTCTGTGACTCCTGGATGCCACCCATGGTCAGGAAATAGACCTTGCGGCGCTCCCGGACGCCCTCAACACGGGACCTCTTCTCGACGACAAGCTCCTTCTGCTTCAGCCGCTTAAGGGCCCTAGAAACATAGTCCTGGCCCGCATCTATGCTGAGGCCTATGCCGTACTGCGTCACGCCGATGGGGGATTCGAACGAGTCCTCGTGCTTGATGAGCGGGAGCAGATGGACGAGGATCCTCTCCTCAGCGGTGAAGATGTAGACCATATGGGGCCTCCGAGGTCGTGGGATAGGCGTTTCTACATCCCCATGGCATTATTTTTTAGTTGTGGTGCGGTCTGCGGGGCAGGCCCGAGCATGTGCGGCATGGTCTTTCTGCCCTGAGCCATGACCTCGGCGGTCCTCGAGGGCGAAGATTCTCATTATATCATATTACGTGCCAGATTTAGTGCGAAGATGGCCCCAAGGGACCCCTTGACCTAACACATTGATAGATTCTCCGTCAAGGGATTGCGGCGAAAAATTCAAGTACCAATGCCCATTGTTGACCTTCGAACGACAAAAAATATATAAGGCTATACAAACAATATATAATGGCCGGTTTGATAAAAAGTGTTCGGGGAGAGGGGGAATAGTGAAATGGACGAATTGAACGAGAGGACGTTCATCCTTAGCGCGGACGACCTCACAAAGGCGATACGGAACAGCATCGACCACAGAGGCATGGAGGAGGACGCTGCCCACGAGATGGCGCAGCACGTCCTGAACTTCTTCGGCTTCAACGACAGGATAATAGACAACGTGCTTGAGCCCGAGGACAGGGACGCCTTCTACATGCTCGAGGACTCCGGTCTGCTGACGACCGAGCGCGAGGAGACGACGCTATATGACGGCCGCGAGTGGAGGATCCATTACTGGCTCTTCAAGAAGGACCGGATAATCGAGCTGGTCCAACAGGCCAACGCCAAAGAGAAGAGCTTGATGGACGCTGGGGAATCCGTCTACCAGGAGATCCCACCTGAGGTCTGGCAGCGGAGCAACGGCCTGACGAACGGTCTTTAGGGCGATGCTGGGGTATTCGGCCCCATTGTCAGAGATTCACATCAATCGGAACCATTTTGGAATCTCGACCTTTTTAGGGTTTGATACATCCTTTGTATTACTTTTACTGCACCCTCCATCAGATATTTATAGTCCGTTTGGCGGTCATACAGGCGGTATCTTCCCATGGCCGAGAAGTTGAACCTGTTCCCTTACAAGCCAAGGCCGCACCAGGAGGCCATCCTTTCGGCGGTCCGAGGGCTCTTCGCACCTGACATCGACAAGAAAGGCCCGGGCACGCACCTCGTCATGGAATCCCCCACCGGTTCCGGGAAGACCATCTGCACGCTGGTGCCGTGCCTTGAAGCCGCTCTCGAGCGGGGCCTCCGGGTCATCTATACGACCAGGACCAACTCACAGCAGCTCCAGGTAATGAAGGAGCTGCGGCAGGTCGTCAAGACCTCGAAGAAGAAGCTCCTGGGCATAGGCATCCAGGGCCGGGGGAACATGTGCCCCCTCGTCAAGGACCACCCCGAATGGCTCGAGGGCACGCCGGAGGAGCTCTCGGCGCTATGCAGCGACATGAAGAAGATGACACTATCGAAGGGCGGCAAGGCCTCCGAACTGGGCTGTCCCTACTACCGGGCCCTGCTCGCCGCCGACATGGAGGATACGCTCCGGTGGGTCGGCCGCGAGCTGCCGACCAATGAGGAGCTCGTGAAGCACTGCGAAGGGATGGGCGTCTGTCCCTACGAGCTGGCCAAGAGGCTCATGCCCGGGGCCAGCGTCGTCGTGGCCCCATACATATTCGTCTTCCACCCGCATATTCGAGGCCGCCTGCTGGAATGGACCAAGATGGACCCCAAAGAGACCGTCCTGATAGTCGACGAGGCCCATAACCTGCCTGAGTTCCTTCGGGAACTGCGCTCAGTCGAGCTGGGCCAGGTCTCGTTGCACAGGGCGTCCACCGAGGCCAAGGAGAACGGGGACCCGGCCTTGGCGGGCGACATACAGGCCTCGGATCTCATGAATGTCATCGAGGAGGTCCTCCTGCATATCGAACGGGAATATATCGTGGACGAGGATGGCCTTGTGCCCGAGGAGGAGCTCTTCGTCCAGCTCATGACAAGGCTCAAGATGGCCGGCCCGCGCCTCCAGGGGCTCATCAAGGAGCTCATGGTCCACGGGGAGATCATCAAGGAGGGCAAGCGGAAGGCCTCGAGGTTGCCGCGCTCCTACCTGAGCCGCGTCGCCCTCTTCCTGAGCACATGGTCGTCCATCGAGGGCGAGGCCTATGTGAAGCTGGTCAAGCGGGACCGGGACCAAGCGCTGTTGCAGGCCTATTGCATGGACCCGAGCATGGCGAGCGAGGTCCTGACCTCCATGGCCCACACGATACACATGTCAGGCACTTTGACGCCCCTCGAGGAGTACCGGGATTCCATAGGGCTCCCCCCCGGAGCGGCGACGCTAAAGGGCTTCGAGAGCCCGTTCCCGAAGGAGAACCTCTTTGTCGCCTACACGGACAAAGTCACGACACAGTACGAGGCCCTGCAGGGGGACCCGACCATGATACCCAGGATGAAGGAACTTATCCTGGATATCTGTACGCGCGTCCCTTGCAACACGGCCCTGTTCTTCCCATCGTTCGAGCTGCTCCGCAAGATGGAGGCGTTAGGTCTGTCCTCCGATCTTGAGGCCATCGGCAGGAAGGTCTTCATGGAATCCCAGGGCGACCAGGGCCTGCTGATGGACACCATCAAGGCCTACCGGGCCGCGACCTGGGCGCCCGGCTCGAAGGGGGCGATACTCTTCGCGGTCGCGGGCGGCCGGGTCAGCGAAGGCATGGACTTCCCGGAACGCGAGCTCGACATGGCCATCATTGTCGGTATCCCATATCCGAAGCCCACGGCGCGCCTCAAGGCCCTGCAGTTCTTCTACGACAAGAGGTTCAGGAAGGGCTGGGAGTACATGGTCAAGGCGCCGACCGAGAGGAAGGTCCTGCAGACCCTCGGGCGGCTCGTCAGGAGCGGGACGGACATCGGGGCGGCGGTCATCCTTGATTCGAGGGCCCTGGCCTTCTCCGAGAGGATATCAGGCCTCAGGTTCGAGAAGGACCCGGTCCCGGCGGTCAAGTCGTTCTTCGCGTCCAGGGCACCTTGGTGGAAAGAGGGCCAGGGCTGATACAAAGCAATATCAGAATTCAGGTCCGGCCTACCTGACAAGCTCCTTGACCTCGTCCCGGACGTTCCTCATGATCTCCAGGACCTTGTCAACGCCCTGGGCCGTGCCCATCATGGTAACGAGGATGGCCTTGGGCCCCGAGTCCATGGCGATGAGGGTCCCGTCGGCCACGACGGCCAGCATGTAGTTCGGCTCGCCCTTGTCGAACTCCTGGAGGGCGGCCGTGCCGGCGCCCAGCATGGTCGCGACCATGGCCGCGAAGGTCTCCTGCTGGATCTTGTCCTTGATGTTCGCTGCGATGACAAGGCCGGTCTTGCTTATGACCAGGGAGCCCCTCACATCGGGGTTCTGGGTGACCTTGCCTAGAAGATCCTTGAGCTGACCTATCTTGCCGCTCGTCACCCTCACCTCTGGCCGGGAGTACCCGGTTGGATGGGTAACAGTGTTCTGGGGTTAAAAATGTTTTTGGGTTTGATGCACTAAACTGGGCATCTCGGACAATCCCTCCGATTCATTTCGAGACCGACGGGCCGTTCCGCTTGGCCAATTCCTTTATGTCCACATTTTCCAATGTCGTCTTCTCGAACCCGAAAAGGGCCGCGTTTATCATGGCCCGGCCGAAGTCGTCGGCCTCGACATTCATGGTCTTCGAATGCTTGAGGAGGGGATAGAGCAGCCGTCCTGATAGGTACCTGCTCTTCACCCCCTTGATCGGATGGATGTATCCAGGCCTGAAGTTGTAGACCTTGAGATCGAAGTTCCCGAGGTCCTTTTCCGCCTTGCCCTTTATCCTGGCCCACATCAGCCTGGAGCCCGCCTTGGTCCCCAGACCAGATAGGAAACAGAAGGTCATCCCGGGGTCGACCTTCTCGAGGACCTTTGCCGCCGCCATCGTGAAGTCATAGGTTATCCGACGATAATCAGCCTCCTTACGTACATCGGTCGATGAGACCCCGAGGCACCAGAAGCAGGCATCATGCCCGGAGACCGGGCCTTCGATCCTCGTCCAATCGAGGAAATCGTCAAGGATGACCTCGACTAGCTTGTCGTCCTTGGTCCCGATCGGTCGCCTGACGACCGCGGTAACCTTCTCGACGTCCTTGTGCACTAGGCACGCATGAAGGACACCGCTCCCGGCCATACCGCTGGCCCCGGTGAGGATAACGGATAACTTCTTGGGCATCGGAACGAGGGATGGGCCTATGGCAATATAAGAACTATATCACACCAAAATTTATATTGCCCAAGTCAATTCGGATAACAACGGGATTTTCCATGGCCTCAGACAAGAAGGAATCGAAGAAGGCAAAGGACCTCCCCGCCAAGAAGGGCGATGTCAGATCGAAGAAGAAGGAGGAGAAGCCCAAGGCAGAGGGGCCCATCAAGGTAGAGGTCATGAAGAAGGACACCCCAGGCATCAAGAAGAAGACCGACCTGGGGGCCTCGGCCGACGAGCTATATGCAACGCGCGGCAAGGGCCCGGTGGCGCCGCTCGAGAAGAAGGGACCGCCGCTGCTGTGCCCCGACTGCGGCCACGAGCTCAAGGACGGCTCAAAGAAGTGCCCGAACTGCGGCCTGGCGCTCGGCGATGGCGAGGAGATCGTATGCGCCGTCTGCGGTGGGCTCATCGACCCGGGCTCCGAGGTCTGCCCGCTCTGCGGCACCCGTCTCAGCATGGCCACGGATGAGGCCAAGGCGCATTTGGCGGTGCCCGACGCCAATATCCCCATCGAGGACATCTCACATCACCATCACGAGCTCCGCAAGGACAAGGAGCGGCCCGAGGTGACGGTCAGCCCCGAGGAGCTGGCCCCAAAGGCCATTATCGGGAAGGGCCCGAAGGGCGCCAAGGTAGCACCAAAGGGCAAGAAGGGCAAGGTCGCGCCGCGGAGGGCCCCGCCCCGCAAGAGGGGCCTGCTGGAGAGCCCGGCCGTGATCCCCATCTTCATAGTCATACTTCTCGTGGTCGCGGTCCTAGTAGTGGAGCTCATACCGAGGGCCCAGATGACGGTCGACGGGAAATTCGACGACTGGAGCCCGGTCACGATGCACTCGGACGAGGCCCAGGCCGGTATGGCGGCAGGGACGCAGATAGTCCATTATGCGGTGAAGCTCCAGGGGAGCGATGTGTTCCTGTACATGCAATCGAACGGCGATATGTTCCCGGGAGGGAACGACAAGCCATCCTACGCCGTCGTGTTCATAGACACGGACCGGAACGTGACCACGGGCTATAACGTCCAAAGCCTTGGTGCCGAAAGGATGTTGACGGTCAAGGGCTGGGACGGCAGCGTCAAGGAGACAAAGTTGTACTCCTTTGATCCGAGCGCCGGCCAGCTGGACTGGAAGGGCTTCAAGGAGACGAGCACATTCAAGGCCACGGCCTCGGGCTCCGAGCTGGAGCTCGTGAAGGACCTCACGGCCCTCGGCCTCACGAAGGATTCCAAGCCGGCCATAAGGTTCGCCTTGCTACCATCATCGGGCCCCATCCATATGAGCGATGCCCCCGTAGGGCTGCAGCCCGGCGGCATGGCCGTGACCCAGAACATCAGGGCCCCCACGGCCCCGGTCGCACCTGGGACAATGGGCCAGGTCTTCATGACTATGAAGATCGACGCCAAGGGCAAGGACGACACCCTCCAGAAGGTCACCTTCACACGCACAGGCCAGGGACCCCTGGGGGACGTGCAACTGGTCACCCTCTGGAGCAGCGATACGCGCATTGCCAGCGGTAAGCTGCAGGACGTGCCTGGCACGAACCTCGAGCAGATCACCTTCCAGCCGAAGCTCCTTGTGACGACCGGGCATCCCGCGGTCCTCACGCTCAAGATGGACCTGTGGGACAAGGCCTCGGGCGGCACGCTGGGCGCGATGATACTGTCTACCGCGAACATCACCTTCGCGCATTCCCCCTCGGCGATCATGACGGTCCAGGAGGGGGACCTGACCTGTTACATAAACAGGACCCCGTCCGTGCCAGTGGTGGACGGGGTCTTCGGGGACTGGAACGCCGTGAACTCGGATGAGCACCTGCTCCCAGGAGGCAACCCCAGGACCGACCTGGACCTCAAGGTCCTACGCGACATCGTCGAATCCTCGGGCCGCATCAAGGTCGAGCTCGAGGTCACGGGCGACATCCTACAGGGCTCGCCCACGCCAGGCCTCTCAGCCATGAACGGGACCTGCACCGTCGGACCAGCCTGCCCGGGCACTGGGGAATCGGTGGCCATGGTCCTGATCGACATCGACAACAAGACGACGACGGGAAAGAATGAAGGGATCATGGGGGCGGACTATGCGGTCATAGTCCATGGGAAGTACGGCAACATCGAACAGGCCAGCCTGGGGATATACAGCTACGACCCGGGCAAGGATTCCTGGGAGCTCGTCACTGCCCAGGGGGTCTCGGCCCACAACGACCAGCACAGGATGGAGATAGGGCTCGACCTTACGAAGACCGCCATCCAGCCGGGGGCCCACGTCAACTACATGATTGAGCTCAAGGACGCGCTGAACTACGGCACTATGTCGCCCATGATCAAGGCCTGAGGCCGGAACCGTTGCACGACCATTCTTGTCCATGTTGAGGCCACCATCATGAACTTCCCAAGATCCATGGAGACCGAACGGCTGGTCGTCCGATGGTTCCGCGAGGACGACCTCCCTGCGATATCTCGGTTCTTCTCGGACAAGGACTGCCATGCCTATCTCTCCCCGGGCGTCGTCTATCAGGTCCTGGTGGAGGATAAGCTGCCTCTCATACTGTCCCAGTGGATGGTCAGCTACTATCTTGAGGACGATGTGAACACGATGCTGGGCGTTGCATTGAAGGGAACGGACAAGCTCGTCGGGTTCCTCGGCCTCGAGAAGAGGAAGATGGACGTCCATCCGAGGATCGTTTATTGCGTCATGAAAGAGCACTGGGGCAAGGGCTACGCGACCGAGGCATCGAAGAGGTTGCTGGGGCACATCCTCAGCGGAACGGGATGCAGGAGGGTCGAGGCACTGGTCGACCTTAAGAACGTGGCATCCATAAAGGTCGCGGAGAAGCTCGGGATGAGGTTCGAGGGCATGGTACACGACCTCGAATTCCCCGATGACCAGAGATTGTACGCCATCGAGGGATAGGTCCGGTGGACCGGTTCGAATAGCACATATACATGCTTGGACAATGACAGCCCTGGTGTCCCGGACCTATCAATAGGCCCTTTCAGGGGTGTACCCTCATGGTCAAGCGCATCCGTATCAAGTCTAGGAACGAGGTCCTGACTAAGGGCGGCTTCGGCACCTTGGTCGAGAAGAAACCCAAAAAAGTCAAGGTCACCATCTTCGATTACGACGAGGTCTCCTTCACGGAACGCTATGTCGACAACGCCGGCGAGTGCGTCCCCCCGAAGGAAGGGACCATGAGGTGGATCAACATAGACGGGATATTCGACAAGGGCCTCGTTGAGAAGGTGTGCTCGAACTTCAAGCTGCACCCCCTGGTCCAGAAGGACATACTGAACATCGACACGAGGCCCAAGGCAGACGACCTCTGCGATTACCTCTACATAGCCATGAAGATGTTGTACCTCGAGAAGCAAGAGGTCATCATCGAGCAGCTCAGCATGGTCCTGGGGCCCAACTACGTCATCACCTTCCAGGAGCGTGTGGGGGACGTGTTCGACCCAATCCGGGACCAGATCCGGACCGGCCGCGGGCGCCTCAGGAAGAGCGGGTCCGACCATCTGGCCTACAAGATCATCGACGCCGCCGTGGACAACTACTTCGTGATACTGGACAGCCTCCGGGAGATGATCGAGGACATCGAAGAGGACGTTGTGCTGGACCCGAACCCCGAGATGCTGAAGGTCATACATCTCCTGAAGAAGGAGCTCGTGTTCTTGCGGAAGATGGTCTGGCCGGCGAGGGAGCTCATAAATGACCTGCAGAGCTCGGAGTCCCCGCTCATCAAGGAGACCACCGTCATATACCTCAAGGACATCTATTACCATGTCATCCGGGTCGTGGACACCATCGAGATCATACACGACATCGTATCGGACACGCTGGACATCTACCTGTCGAGCGTAAGCGTCCGGACCAATGCGGTCATGAAGGTCCTGACCATAATTGCCACCATCTTCATGCCGCTGACCTTCCTGGTCGGCGTCTACGGGATGAACTTCGAGGAGATGCCGGAGCTGAGCTGGGCATGGGGCTATCCGCTCGTATGGCTCGTCACGCTCATCATCGCGATTGCGATGCTATGGTACTTCCACAAGGAGAAGTGGATCTGAATGTCGACCTAAGGATTATTAAAGACGATAAAACCGGTGTATACGCATTTTAACCGCGAGATGACCCAAGACAACCCCTCGCCCATCCCCCATCGGGCCGGGACCTCAAACCGGCCCCCCTTTTCTTTTTTGTGCCTCAGGCGACCGGGGCCTTCTCTTTATCGCTATCGGCCATAATATTGTAATATTCTTTGATATTCCCAATTCAGCGTATATTTTCGACGATAATTCTATGACAGTTCAGACCTGCCCTTTATTGTCAAACTCATAGAGAGATCGCATTCTATGTACAATATTGTGTGAATGTGAATTTCACTGATGGGGCCGAAATGTCATCATCCCAATGTTGATATATGAAAAGGACCATTCTCTTGATTCCACATCATCCGACGATATATAACTATATTGAAGATTAAGGGGGACAGTAAAATGCCAAGGAAGAAGAGAGCGGGAATACAGAGCGACAGTACCATAGAAATTTCCAGTCTGAAAGAAAAAGGGGCCAGTGCCATGGACACCGACCTTATCAGGTCGTGGGCCAACATTCAGGAGGAACTGGGCAAGCAACTCGCCCAGCTCATGGAGCGGCAGCAGAGATTCTACGAGGAGTTCTCGGGGAATTGGACCAAAGTCTCTACCAAGATGACTGAAACCATGGGCAAGACCACCGTGTCCAAGGACCAATTTGAGGACTTCCGACAGGTCTGGGACAAGCACCAGCAGAGGATAACTGAACGCCTCGATAACCTTATGACGCCCGGGAACGAAGCCTTTGAGGCCCTCACCGCCAAGTGGAAGGCGCTCTCGGAAGGCATGAGCAAGACTGTCGCTTCCCTGGGCAATGTCACGGACCGGCGTAGGGCCCAGGAGGAGTTCCTCATGGCCTGGACCGAGTTGTCCCAGGAGATGACTGGGCAATTGGCCCGCAGCATCCAGACGGGTAGCGGTGAGGTCAAGGCCTTCAGGGACGCATGGTTTGAGCTTGTCGAGGACATGGACAAGCAGGCCCACGAGATGACCGAGCGCAACCCGGACCTCACGAACAACCTGAAGGACTGGACCGAGAACTCCCGCATACTCAACAAGAGCCTGATGGAGCACCTGGACGCCTCTGGGGAGGACATCTCCAGGCTCCAGAACATATGGACCAACTCCCTGAGCAACATCACCTCGGAGTTCGTCAAGTCGGTCTGGTCCCAGAACATGAGATGGTTCGAGGAGAATGCAACCAAGCTCCCTCGGTTCAAGTAGGGCCGTTTTCATCTGAAATTACACGTGAAAGAACACTAAAGATCCAGAAAAAACATAGGGGGAAAACAAAATGATGGGACAGCAAGGACAGATACCCATATTGGTGCTCAGGGAAGGCACCCAGAGAGAGAAGGGCAAGGGAGCGCAGCACAACAACATCCAGGCCGCCAAGGCCATAGCGGATGCGGTTCGCAGCACCCTGGGCCCAAAGGGAATGGACAAGATGCTCGTCGACAGCATGGGCGATGTCGTCATAACCAACGACGGCGTGACCATATTGAAGGAGATTGACGTCGAGCATCCGGGCGCGAAGATGCTCGTCGAGGTCGCCAAGACCCAGGACGAGGAATGCGGTGACGGGACAACCACAGCCGTCATACTCGCCGGCGAGCTTTTGAAGAACGCGGAGGCTCTGATAGAACAGAACGTCCACCCGACGGTCATCAATACCGGGTACAGGCTGGCCGCAGAGAAGGCCACCGAGATACTCAACAAGGCCGCCATGGACGTTTCGGTCAACGACATCGAGACGCTCAAGATCATCGCAATGACGTCCATGTCCTCCAAGTCGGCCTCCATGAGCAAGGAGATTCTGGCCGATGTGGCCGTCAAGGCGGTCAAGGCCATCGTCGAAAAGCGCGACAACAAGCTCATCGCGGACATCGACAACATACAGATAATCAAGAAGCACGGCGGCTCCGTCAGCGACACCGAGGCCATCGAAGGCATCATCGTTGACAAGGAGGTCGTGCACCCGGCCATGCCAAAGAGGGTCAAGAACGCCAAGATCGCCCTCATCGACGCCGCCTTCGAGATCAAGAAGACCGAGGTCGACGCCAAGATCGAGATCAGGGACCCCAACCAGCTGCAGGCCTTCCTCGATGAGGAAGAAAAGACCCTGAAGCGGTACGTAGATTGCGTCAAGAAGTCCGGTGCCAACGTCATCTTCTGCCAGAAGGGCATCGACGACCTTGTGCAGTACTACCTTTCCAAGGAAGGCATCTACGCGGCCCGCAGGCTCAAGAAGTCCGACATAGAGAAGCTGGCCAAGGCCACTGGTGCCAAGATCATCTCCAAGATCCAGGACCTCAGCAAGGGCGACCTGGGTGCGGCCGCCATGGTCGAAGAGCGCAAGATCAGCGACGACAACATGACCTTCGTGACGGGCTGTAAGGACGCCAAGGCAGTCAGTATACTGATCCGGGGCGGCACCGAGCACGTCGTGGACGAGATCGAGAGGTCGCTCCATGACGCCCTATCCGTGGTCGCGGTCGCCATCGAGGATGGCAAGATCACAACAGGCGGAGGCTCCATGGCCGCCGAGATTGCCCTCAGGCTCAGGGACTACGCCTCCTCCGTCGGCGGCAGGGAACAGATGGCAATCGATGCCTTCGCTGGCGCGGTCGAGGTCGTCCCCAGGACCCTTGCCGAGAACGCGGGTCTGGACCCCATCGACATCATGCTCGAGCTCAGGAAGGCCCACAAGGGCGGCAAGATCCACGCCGGCATCAACGTCTTCACTGGTAAGGTAACGGACATGAAGAAGGAGAACGTCCTTGAGCCATTGAGGGTCGGCACCCAGGCCATTTCCTCCGCCACCGAGGCGGCGGCGATGATACTGAGGATTGACGACATCATCGCGTCCAAGTCCGGCGGCGGCCCAGGCGGCCCACCCGGCGGAATGCCTCCAGGCGGCATGGGCGGAATGGGCGGCGGCGAAGACTGATGGCCTAGGCCCTGAACATGACAGAGGCTGAGATCGTCGCGGTCCTCAAGGACCTCTCATTGGACAATCTCCTTCCCGTAAATTCGTAGGGGCACGGCCACAAGCGGTCAAGGGCCAAGCTGGTCCATGTGAAGATCAATATGATAAAATGAAAGTGAGACGAGGATGGGATACGAATGGTAACGAAGATGAGGTACAACAGGTTCGAGCGGGCCAGGATAATTGGCGCAAGGGCGCTGCAGATCTCCTTAGGAGCCCCGATCCTGGTCAAGGTTCCCAAGGAGATGATTGACCCCATCACGATTGCCATGCTGGAGTTCGAGAAGGGCACAATCCCGATAACGGTCAGGCGAGTCGACTCCATCCGCGAGGAAGGCGAGGTCGTCGAGAGGCCGACCCAAGAGGTGGAACCGGAACTCGAGGAGGCCCGCGAGAAGGCCCTCGAGACGGCCGAGAAGGCTTCCCAGACCCTGAGCCCCGAGGAGATCGAGGCGATGAAGCGGGAGAAGGAGAAGACCGAGGAAGAGCCCATCGACACCAGTCCCCTCTAGGCTATAACGAAGGGGAAGGGCGACGAGGACGAAGAGAAGAAGGAAAAGGAAGCCGAAGAAGAGGATGACGGCACAGGCCTATAGACCCGTGCCTAGTCCTATCTCGATTTATCGACGTCCAGGTGCCGTGGGCTGTATGGTGAAGAGGACCCTTTTTGAGCCTCACCGGAACAGGCCAGCCCAGCGTCTCGCAGTTCCTTGGTTATCTGTTCCACCGCCAGCTCGAGGTCCTCGATCTTCCTGGCGCCGGTGCACACGACCTTCCCCGACCCGAAGATAAGCATCACGACCTTGGGCTTGTCCAGCCTGTAGACCAGCCCGGGGAACTGCTCAGGCTCGTATTCCACCTTCTCAAGGCTCAAGGAGATGGCGACTGCATTCAGGTTGATGACACAGCCCAGATCCGCGGAAGCGACGATGTTTTGCACTATTATCTCGGGCTTGTGATTGACCGGCATTCCGGCGGCCGCTATCTGCTTCACCAAGAGGTCCAGGGCGGTGTGCACGTCCTCGATGTTCTTCCCACCGGTACATACCACTTTTCCAGTTCGAAACAGCAACATGGCGACCTTGGGGCTCTTCATCCTATATACCAGGCCGGGGAACCGCGCCGTGTCGTACTGGGCGCCCACGAGGGCTATCAACATCTTCTGAAGGTCCAACTCCTTGCCAAGGGAGGTGGTGGCCACGATGTTCTCGATTTTTATTTTCACGACGCGTTCACCTTTTTGAGCAATTGAATATGAGACGATAATGGTTGGCACACGCGATTGGGAGGGTCAAATCAGCGCCAAAGCCCCTTGGTGGCATCGTGGTTTCCCATTCGTCGTCATCGTCCCCTGGATTGAACGGGTTCGGCGACGGGGGCCGTGGCATCGGAAAGGGCCCGGGGTTGTTCGTGTCGTTGATATTAGGTTCCATGTTCTTACCTCATTCCTTTAATATTATTTTTTACAGGTTCCAATCCGGGATAGTCTGTTTACTGTATAAAGACACAGCACACCAGGGCCCTAGGAACTATATGCCCACAACTATAACCGAGGGGGAGGCCATGTATGTATTTACTGGGGAAATTCAAAAAGTAAATAAAATATCCTAAAACCCAGGAATAGACTGACGTCCTCCCAGGACTAAAGTCCTGGGGTTCCTCACGGTTTAAAGATTCGCCTCATCCAGAGGGACCCACCGATGGTGGTCCCACAGGACTACTACCGGGCTCGCCAGAGAGCCCACTACGCCTATCTCGCTGCATTGCCGCAGCGGGATTCGGCGATACCTTTTCGAAATATTGACCGCACCAAGGGCGTCGGCGTTGAACTGAACGTGGTTCTTCTTGCATCGGTACAGACCGCGTTTCACACGGCCGTTCTCCTTCTTACCGCACAGGCAGCAGGTCGCGCTCGTGTCTACTTCGGAACCCGTATCGAAAGGCACGCCTGAATACCCGCCTTTGTAGTCCAGCTGGGTGGTCGTTCTTCCGAACTGCCATTGGTGGATCTTCTGGTTCGCATTGTCATTGAACTTCACATTCTTGCGTAGGTGCTTCAGGTCGCCGACGACTATGCCCTTGCCTTCTCGCTTTGCCCTGGCCACGATATCCTTCGTCATTGCATGTATCGCATGATCGGCCTGGGCCGTCAGCTTCCTGCTCATGTTCCGCTTTGCCTTTGAAGTTCTCTTACCATGGGTTGAGAGCACGGCTTGGAATTTCGCCTTGGTCTTTTCACGGTATCTCAGGATTGCGCTGACCTCACCGCCCTTGTAGAGCGTGGTCGTATCCCCGTCATAGACGGCAACAAGGTTGGGGATGCCCAGGTCGATGTACAGGTTTCCATCCGTCCGTATCTTAGGCACTGCGGCCATCTCCAGCACGACCGATGCGAACCAGAGGCCGTCGCGCTGGTAGAGTTCCAGATACTTTACCTTGCCTTTATGTCTCAGGGGAGATGTCCTCACGACGATGAAGTCCATTCCTTTTTCCTTTCGGTATCTCAACGACATGGTGAGCTTGATGGTGGAATCCTTTTCATTGAATTTGAACTGCCCGGACTTGAACGGTATGATCCAGGGCGTGTTCTTCGGATGGAATCCTGGGGGTCCGGCGTCAGGGTCTACTTTCTTGAGCTTGATGAACGACCTGAGGGCGCCGTCGACCTTTTGGAGGACCCCCTGGGCGCTCTGGGACGGCAGGAGGCGGTACAGAACATGCTCTTTCATGAGCATGCAAAGGTCCGAGTAGAAGTAGAACTTCTTCTCTTTCGCATATCTTTGATAGATGAGATATATGGCCGAGTTCCACAGGCCGTTGGCTATGCACGCGAGGTTCTCGAGGATATCGTAGTCACCTTCGACCTTGACGATGTCGGTCACGAGAAGTCCATGCGGGTTTTGCTTCAATCGCCCCATCTATTCCACTGTTCCTGGATATATTTCATGATGGTCTCGGAGGAAACATTGCCAGCAGTTGATATGAAATATGACGGAGCCCAGAGCGCGGGCGATCGCCCGAGTGACCAGAACCGTTCCCTAAGCGTTCTTGAGGTCCGGCCTTTTAAAAGCTTGACGATCGTCTCTGGAGCAGTTCCTGTGTCCGTAGAAATGAAGATATGGACATGGTCGGGCATGATCTCCATCCCGAGTATCTGCCAACCTTTTTCTTGGGCAATGCGGTGAAGCTCGATGCTCAATTCGTCACGGACAAGGCCGACGAGCAATTGTCTTCGGTATTTAGGACAGAATACGATGTGGAAGTTCGTTAGATATCGCTTAATTCGTCCTTTTTTATAATCCATGGAATAATGTCTTGCTCAAAGGTGTATATATAGGCAAGTGGGGGTGGGGTGTTACTTTCACTATTAGGTATCGTCGATAAAAACGGAGTAGTTTCACTTCTGAAGGTTTTCGCCCCAATTCATCCCGGGATTAAAAATCCCGGGCTTTCTTGGATGTCTTCTGTAAAAAATTTGGACATAATAGGCCTTGGGCGTCCTACTCATTCCTCGTCGTTTCTGTTTGGGGCCTCGGACGACCGGGGCCCTGGAAGGTCTTCCCGTGTAGCGTTCCTGGGGCAACAACTTTGAAATATCTGATTGATAATCATGGCAAGAAAATATGCTCACGGGATATGACATAAGGAGGAGACCTTTTGGAAGGTCCATTCCCGGGGGTTCGATTCACTGTAAAATTTACACATAAAAATAACAATGAAAATATTCATATACTATGGAATTTCTCTAAGAAACAGTGGCGCAAAGCCACAGGATGAATGAAAGAATGGGATTTGAAAGAAGGGAAAGGTTCGACAGCGGTCCGCGCGAGATGCACAAGGCAACCTGCGCGGAGTGCAAGCAGGAATGCGAGGTTCCGTTCAAGCCAGATGGCTCGAGGCCCGTGTATTGCCGGGAGTGCTACCAGAAGCACAGGCCGCAGCGGGACAGGTTCTAAAGATTATTCTAGTAGTAGTGATTATCAATTATTGATATCATTCTAATAGAATCATTTGAAGATACCTTGAACAGGATATTTTCTTTTTTTTTCTAATTTTCGTTCTCTCCAAATCTTGCCCTATCTTAGTATTCGCCAGTCTCCGAGCTAAGGACCTATACGGTTCACTTACAGTGAACGTAACACATATTTTCGCAGCTAAAAAACCACCACAGAAATCGGTATCGACGGTGACCCGAAATCTACCCCTCGCCCATTCCCAACGGCCCGAAAGGGCCATATCGGGGGCCTCGGGCGAGCAGGGATCTCTCTTCTTTTTTCAACGTCAATCATCTCACATCACCCCCTGGAGGGATTTCTTCACGAAGGGTTTTGCGGGGTGGGCAGCGAGTTCACCCAGACCATCGAGGACTTCGAGGCGACGCTTTAGACGCAGGGCGCTTGACCGAGGCCCTCGTTTTCGATTTCTCGGTTTTAGTCTTTGACCAGCGGAACCTATCCTCGAAGGTGATGAACGGACCGGAAAGAACGATGGCCATGACAACAACGGCGATGATGCCCATGCAATCGATATTCCGGATCGGGACATTTTGGATTTCATTCCCGTTGTAGACCAAGGTTACCTCCCATTTTTTGTAGTTTTTCGAACTCACATTGGGGTGGCTACCCCGGATAGGTTTTATATCCTTCCATATAAGCCACCGAGAGGCAATATGTCTTGTAGTTGTACACATATGTGGTACAATATCTAGCCGCAAGGATTAAGACATCACCATAGATTTCGTCTTTGAACAACGGGGAATGAGAGGTAAATAGAATGCAGGCAGGACAGATGGCATATGACCGAGCGATAACCATCTTCTCCCCTGATGGGCGGCTATTCCAGGTCGAGTACGCCCGAGAGGCCGTCAAGAGGGGTACCACGACGGTCGGTCTCAAGTTCAAGGACGGTGTCGTCCTCATCATTGATAAAAGGATATCGAGCAGGCTCATCGAACCCAGCTCGATAGACAAGATATTCAAGATAGATGAGCACGTTGGCTGTGCCACATCCGGCCTGGTCGCGGACGCTAGGGTACTTGTCGACCGGGCGCGTATAGAGGCCCAGATCAACAAGATCACATATGCAGAGAAGATACCGGTCGAGGTCCTTGTTAAAAAGATCTGCGACTTCATGCAGAACTACACCCAGTATGGTGGTGTCAGGCCCTTCGGGACCGCGTTGCTGGTGGCCGGCGTAGACGAGACCGGCACACACCTGTTCGAGACTGATCCCAGCGGGGCGCTCATGGCATACAAGGCCGGGAGTATAGGCTCGGGGCGGGACACGGTCATCAAGGTCTTCGAGGAGAAGTACGAGGAGGGCATGTCCCTGGAGAAGGCCATTGCTCTGGGCGTTGAGGCCCTTGCCAAGGCCACTGAGGCCACTGAGGGCGAGATGAAGGTACAGGCCATCGAGATTGGCCTTGTGACGACCACCGAGCCCTTCCAGAAGCTGCCACAGAAGGAAGTCGAGAAGTACGTGAAGGAAGTCGAGAAGTACGCGAAGGAAGCCATCAAGACGGAAGACAAGGAAAAGAAGTAGTCCGTCGGCCCTTTCCATCATCTAACAGAAGGATAAGTAGGTAACAGAAGGTCCTGGAGAACTTGGCATATCATTCCTACCAGATGATCCTGCCCATCCCCATCGGCCCGTAAGGGCCAATCGAGGCCTCGGGCGACCGGGGCCCTCTTTTATCTTATATCATGCTATTATAGTCACTTTCTAACAGCGTTTTATAATTTCCTAATCTTCTTCCAGGTTTTATCAAGATTGAAGTGCAATTGAACAAATTCCTCAATAAATTCTTGTATCAAATTAGAGATTCCCACTTGTCTACGAGTATTGTTTAATAAACCGCCAAGGATAATACGACGTTCAGCGACAGCTAAATTTTTTAAATCTTTACCAAGGATTATTATTCACGTCATCCATGACCATCCTGTAAGACCATGAAGGCCAAGATTTTAGAGCTCCTCTCAGAGCATGGCGTTTTCGCCGAACCCGAGGTCATCGACTACCTCGCGGCCAGGGACAGCCCTCTCGACTACTGTACCCGTATCCTGAAGGCAGAGGAGGAGCCGCCGCTGTTCCTGAACATGGAGACCGTCAAGCTGCTGGAGGAGGTCCTGCGGAAGAGGTCCGGCGAGAGGTCGCCGGAGGACGAACCATCCGGCCTCGACGAGAAAGGCCAACCGCTCGCAAGGACATCGAACATAATGTCATCTCCAGCTACGGCCTCCACACAACCAGAACTCGAGGCCAAGGCCACAACGACCGCGCCAGAGGCCCCGAAAACGACAGCTGAGGAACCGGTCATACTGCCAAGGCCAGGCCTCGGGTTGCTGGCCCCCGGGTTCAGGCCCATGGCGTTGGACCTCGAGGCCGACATCCGGGTCCTCCAGGACATAACGAACAACTCCACATGCGAGGGCGATATCAAGGATTTCACGTCCTATTTCAAGAGCAGGTTCAATAAGGTGCGCCGGCTGCTGAAGGCCAGGGCGGAGTTCCGGTCCGTCGCGTCCATAAGTTACATCAAGGAGAACAAGCAGAAGGGCGAGATCAAGGTCGTGGGCATGGTCAGCGAGGTGAGGACGGCCCCCTGGGGCGGCATAATCATCAAGGTCGAGGACGACACGGCGGAGATGGACGCGACCCTTGGCAAGGACGAGTTCGTTGTCAAGGACGAGGTCCTGGGCCTGGTTGGGAAGCTCGACGAGAACCGCATGAGCCTCCGCGTGAAGTCCATAATCCGGCCCGAGCTCACCACCATGCGGAGCCCGAAGAGGTCAAGGGAACCGGTCAACGTCCTGTTCCTCTCGGACATGCATGTCGGCAGCAAGGCCTTCCTCAAGAAGGAATGGAGGCTCTTCATCCGGTGGCTCAACGGCCACATCGACAGCTCGAAGAACCTCGCCAGCGGGGTCAAGTACATGGTGATCTCGGGGGACCTCGTCGACGGTATCGGCATCTATCCGGGCCAGGAGGAGGAGCTCGAGATAAAGGACATCTATGCGCAGTACGAGGAGGTCGCAAGGCAGCTCGGCGACGTCCCGAGCCATATAAACATCATCGTGCTCCCTGGCAACCACGACGCGGTCCGGCCCGCGGAGCCGCAGCCCACCTTCCCGAAGGAGATAACGAAGCTCTTCCCGAAGAACTGCACCTTCGTAGGCAACCCCTGCGCCTTCACATTGCACGGCGTCGAGGTCCTTGCCTACCACGGCAGGAGCATCGACGACCTCATACCGGCCATGAAGCTCAAGTACGACGAGCCCGCCGAGGTCATGAAATGGATGCTCAACATGAGGCACCTGGCACCGATCTACGGGGACAGGACGCCCCTGGCCCCGGAGAAGGATGACCTTATGGTCATAGAACGGGTGCCGGACATCTTCGTCACGGGACACATCCACAAGACCGATGTCAAGACCTACAGGAGCGTCCTGTTGATACAGGCCTCGGCATGGCAGTCCCAGACCCCCTTCCAGAAGATGATGAACCTGGTCCCGGACCCGGCCAAGGTCGTGGTGGTGGACCTGCAGAATCTGAACACGAAGGTCCTTAATTTCTCGGGATGATGCGCTGAAGTTGAACGGGATCCTCATAATCAAATAGCATAATCTATCATAGATTTTAAATAGTATGATTTTCAATATACTATGTAGTGAAAAGATGGTGAAAATCCCAATAGATGAATGTCATCTACTGACAAGCCGTCATTTCAAAGAGACCTGGATGAAAAAATGGGATTGGGACTATCATGACCTTAGAGAAGCGATAAGGGATGCATATAGAATAGAGGCCATCGGGAAGAAGAAGTTCGAGGCCTATGTGAGAAAAAAGGGAAACAAGAAGCTCATCATGGTTTATGATGCGGATGATAAGACCATATACGTAATTACCGGAACGGAGGGAAAGGAATGAAGTCGAAGAAGTGTCCAATATGCAAAGGCGACATGGCCTGGGTCGAGGATATTGGGTCCGAGATAGAGGGATTGATATTCATAGAAAAAGGATATCGTTGCCAGTCCTGTGGCGAGGAGTTCATCCCTGAGGAGGAAGGTCAGAAGATGATTAAGGTCGCCCGCAAGTTGAATGTATGGGGCGAACCTCTCAAGCTCCATAGAAAGATGTCCAAAAGCAGCAGGGGGACTGTAATCAGAGTCCCGACGGACATCGAACGCGCCCTTGGATTGAAAGGGAACGAGGACATTAAGATATCGAAGATAGGGAAGAAAAAGATACTTATCGAGATAGAATAGGGTCAACCCGAGGTCAATAGTCCCCGTAGTGCAGGTCCCTGAAAACGACCCCCGTGCCCTTCGTGACCTTTCCAACGACCTTCGCCCCGGGTATACTCGACGCCAGCTTCTTTCCATCTTTATCGTCGACGACCATTAAGAACCCCATGCCCATGTTGAAGGTCTGGTACATCTCCTTGTCGTCTATTCCGAAGGATTGGAGGTACTCGAAGATGCAAGGCACCGGCAACGGGTCCGTGATCTCGAAACAGACCCCGTTGTTGAGGCGGATGATGTTCCTGAGGCCTCCACCGGTTATGTGGGCCATCCCCTTGACCTTGAATTTCTTCAGAGCCTTCAGGACATCCTTGACGTAGATCGCCGTCGGGGTCAGGAGCTCGAGCCCAAGGGATTGCTTCATGTCGCCGTAGACCTTATTGTAATCCAGGGCGTTGTCCTTGACCATCTTCCTGACGAGGCTATAACCGTTCGAGTGGATGCCCGTGGACCGGAGACCGACCAATGCATCCCCCGGCCTTATCTTGCTGCCGTCGATGATCTCGGACTTCTTGACGTAGCCGAGGCAGGTCCCGGCCAGGTCCAGGCCGTTTATCATGTCCGGCAGTAGGGCCGTCTCCCCGCCTATAATTGTGACATTGGACATCTGGGCGCCCTTTGACAGGCCCTTGCCTATCTCGCTAGCGATCCTGATGTCGGGTTTCTGGACGGCAAGATAGTCCACGAAGGCCAGGGGCTCGGCCCCGATGCATATCATGTCATTAACGTTCATGGCCATGCAGTCGATGCCGACCGTGTCCCACTTGTCCATGGCCTCGGCTATCATTATCTTGGAGCCGACGCCGTCGGTGCACAGGGAAAGCGCGATGTCGCCGAAGTCGATGAGGCCCGTGAAGCCCTTGTTATCGCCAAGGGGCTTCCCGAAGCCCTTCCTCTTCTTGAGGTGCTGGGTCAGGGCCTTGATGGCCGCTCCCTTCATGTCCTGGTCGACGCCGGAATCCGAGTACTTGTAGCCCATCCGACTCCCCTCCACGATGGTCCTTTGCCTGTCCTCAAGCGGGGTATCTAGTCCGGGCAATAATAAGTTTCGCCGTTGGTCGCGGGTCGTTCCATCAATTTATTATGACCATGTGCTGGCAGTAGGGGCACGAGGTCGTGATGGGCCTTTGGGCGTTCCGAATCTCGAAGACGCTACCGCAATACGGGCACCGGAACCTCTGACCCGGCGGCTCCTGGGGCTGAGGCTGGGGCGGTGGTCCCTGGGGTGCGTACTGGGGCTGCATTGCATGATGGATGGGCCCTCCGGCGGACCCGGTGGTCTGCTCCTGCGGTGGCTGGGCGGGCCGCATCTGCACCGGGACCTCCTGCGGGGCAGGCTCAGGCACTGGCGGTGGCGCCTCCTCTTGGACCGGTATCGGCGGGCCCGGCGGCGGGGCCTCGGCCGGCTCCTCCTTCAGGCCCTCGGTGACGGACGAGACCTGCTGGTCGAGCAGTGACCTCTCGGCCTCGCGGAGATATTCCAGGCTGGACCCATAGTTGCCCTTCTTCGCCAGGTCCTTGGCCTGCCCTATGATCCCCTCGGCGGTGGATGTGTCCCTCCCATCGGACTTGGCCTTGGCCATCATGGGATCGAGCCTTCGGATGCCCGCGGATATCTCCTCGGCCTTCTCCTCCGTGTATAGCGCGATCCTCTCGGCCATCTTGGCCAGGTCCTCGGCCCTCTCGTAGTCCTCCTTCGAAAGGGCCTCCTTGGCATCCTTCAGCATGCCCTCGGGCTCGTCGGTGGAGACGCCGAGCTCCTTTATGCTACTGATGATCTTCTCGACGGCCTTTATGGTGTACCTCACACCGTAGGAGTAATACTGCTTCTTGGCCTGCTCGGCCAGCCTGATGGCGTTCGAGGCCTTCTCGACGGCCTTGTCGTACTGGCCCTGGTCCAGCAGGGCCCGGGCGCCCTTGACCTCATCCTCGGGAATGTCCACTTCGGCCCCTATGGCCTTGGCCTCGGCTATGAGTTTGTCGACCCTCGCGAAGCGGTCCTTGGCGCTGCAATGGACGCAGCTGTCTATCTCGTCCTGGATGGACATGAGGTGTATCTCGGTGTGGCGCAGGTCCTCCTGCCATTTCTGCGAGGTGCGCTCCTGCTCCTTGACGACCTTCTCCCTCTCGTCGAGCTCCTTGGCCTTGGCCTCGGCCTTTAGCAGCCTCTCGTAGAGGCCCTGGGACCTCGTGGTGATGTCCGCTTTATCGGTCTCTATCTTGACGCGCATCTGGCCGAGCTCGGTCCGGTCCTTGTCGTTCTTCTCGCCGATCTCCTTGGTCCTCGCCTCCAGGGCGTTCACCTTGTCATCGCGGAGCTTCACCTGGGCGAGCCTGTTGGCGTACTGGTCTATCATCGAGTCGAGCTCACCCTGCTTGATCTTGACCTGTCCCTGGCCGTGGATCACGGAGGTCTCCTTCTCCTTCAGCGAGGCCTCGATCTGCTCCAGGTCGGCCTCGTCCTTGGCGAGCGTTCCCTCCCGCTCTTTGACGACCTTCTCCCGCCCCTCCACCTTGGCCTCGACCTCTGCGAGGGCGATGGCCTGGGCCTTGACCTTCTCGCGGTCCTCGGCGGTCCTTTTCTCCTTTAAAACGATGTCGTCCTCACGGACCTTCAATTCCTCTTCCTTCTTCCGCAGGTCACCCTCGCGCTGGACGACCAGGTCCTCCAATGACTTCCTCTCGGCCTCCTCATGGCCCAGTTTCGTCTCGGTGTCCTCGAGGCGCTTCTTCAGGTCCTCCCTGTCCTTCTGCTCGGCCTCGAGCCTGGTCTGGCTCGCCTCAGCGTTGTCCAATTTTTTCTTGAGGTTCGCCCTTTCCATCCGTTCGACGGCGAGGGCCTGCTCGGTGGTATTGAGCTGCGATTCCTTCTCCTTCAGCTGGGCCTCGAGCTCCTGGGCCCTGGCATCACTCTCGTCCTTCTCCTTCTGCGTGGCCTCGAGCTTCGACTTCATTGCGGCGCTCTCGGATATCCTGCGGGCCTCCTCGCCCTTCATGAGGATGTCCGGGGTGGCTGTCAGAGGGGCGGTGGGTGCCTCGTGAGGTCTCTCGAGCATAGGCTCGGCCCTGGGCTCAGGGACCGGTGGCGGCCTGGGTGTCTCGGGGGCAGGCATCTCCCTCCTTTCCTCGAGGGTCGTCGGCGGTCCGGCCTGAGGCTCTGGCGGCTGTGCCATCTGCGGCGAGGCCTGGGGCGGCCCCGGCGGTACGGTGGGTGGCGGCCCCGGGGACCTTAATATCGTGTTGCAGACCGGGCACTTGATCCACTCTTCCTCTACCTCGTCACCGCAACCAGGGCAGATCTTCGGTCCCTCATCGGCCATCTTGCATCCCCTTCCCCACTTATGGGACCGGGCAAGGGTCGGACTGTTCCTAATCCCCTGCCTTTCCCCTAAGAAGAACGAGAAATGAGATGTTTATGGTCAATAATAAATGTATGTATTGACGAGGAATAGACCTTGAACGAGCGCAAAGGTTATTTCAAGGGACTGCTTCACTTGGATGCAACGGGGTTGGTCCAATGCTGCTGATCGGCGAGAAGCTGAACGTCCATGCCTACAAGAAGGTGGCCCAGGCAGTGAAGAACAGGGATCCGAAGTTCATTCTCGATGAGGCCAGGAAGCAGATCGACCTGGGCGCCAACGTCATAGACGTCCACGGCGGCGGCATGGAGGACCAGCTCTGGGCCCTGAGGACCCTGTCGGAGCTCAAGTTCCCCCTTTCCGTCGACAACATGGACCCGGCGGTCATCCGGGCGGGCCTCGGCATCGGCGAGGTCAAGTACATCAACAGCATCGGCGAGGGCCGGCTCGACCTTTTCAAGGACGCCAAGGAACACGGGGTCGAGGTCATCGGGCTGCTTTTCGGCCTCGGGCCCGATAAAATGCTCAAGGCAGCCGAGGAGCACGGCTTCGACAGGGCCAAGCTGCTACTTGACCCGGCGGTACAGTCCGTCGGTGCGGACCCCAAGCAGGGCCAGCGCATCGTCAAGGACCACCGGGATCTCAAGGCCAAGTACAAGGTCCGGACCGTTGCGGGCATCGGCAACGTCTCTGCAACGATGCCAGGCAGGACCATGGAGCTGCATGTGGCCCTGCTCCTGTCGCTTATGCACGACGGCCTCGACGCGGCCATCATCAATGTCGAGAAGCTCGCCTGGTTCACCTTCGCGAAAGAGGTCCTGGACGACCCGTCAGGGAAGGCCCTGATGAGGTACCTGAAGAGGTACAAGGCCGAGGTCGCCAAGTCAGCGGCCCCGGCGCCGAAACCCTAGGCGGTCCTACCTTCTTCTCCTGACCGCGACGAGCACCAGTGCCATCGCAACGGCCACCAATATCATGGACATGTCCAAGAACGGGATGAACCCTTTCTTCGTTTCCTTGGGCTTGTAGGTCACGGTTATCTGCGCCTCGGCCTTGTTACCGGCCGGGTCCACGGCCCGGACCTTGACCTTATGAGGTCCCTTGGCGGTCTTGCCCAGGAACTTCATGGTGTAGTCGTAGGTCGTCTTGTCGGTCTTGTTCACCACGGCCTGCTCCCAGATGATCCCGTTGTCCATGGAGACCTCGACCTTGTCGATGCCATTGGCGTCCGTGGCCTTCACCCTCAGGAAGCCCGAGGCCTTCAGGAACACCGTCGCGTTCGCGGGCTCTTCGACATGGATCACCGGTGCTATGGTGTCCAGGGTAATGTTGCTGTGGAATGATTCCGTCTGGATGTAGGACGAGGTCAAGAACCGGACATAGACCACCTTGTCACCGTCCACGAACGGAAGGCCCCAGGTGATGTTGTCCTCGTAGGGCTGCCACTGGCTGTTCTGGAACAGCGGGTCGTTGCCGATCTGCATCTGGACAATGTCGCCCGGGTCGCCCAGCTCGATGTGGAGGCTCACGTTGTTCTGGGCTGTGTAGCCGGCCCCGTCGTTTATCGTAATGACACCCGTGCTCGGCGGAGGGTTGTACTGTATCGTGTCGTATATTGGGTCGTTCACGAGGCCCGGGATGTCCATGAGCTTGATGTACACGACCTTGTTCCCTGCACCCGGTGCCAGTTCCCAGAGCTTCCATTTGGCATAGGGCTCCCAGGCCGACCCGTTGAAGCCCTCAAGGTTGGATATCATCATGGACTTTATTCCGTTCTTGTCCTTGCCGTCGATGGTCAGGTTCACCATCCTCGTCAAGGTCACGGGCGAGCCGCTGTTTATCTTCAGGACGACCCCTGGGGGTGTCGTGTCCAGGATGATGGACGCCGAGTAGTCCCTGTAGTTCCCGACCAGGTCGACATACCTGATATAGATGGTCTTGGCGCCGTCCCCGGCCGAGAGCATGAAGAACTCCGTGTCGCCGAAGCTCCCGGACTGCATGCCGTTGAAGTTCTTGTCCTCGGATATCATGGCCCCGTCCACGCCATAGGGGTCCGTGGCGCTGAGCTTGAGCAGGACCTGTCGGGTCGTGGTGAACTGCGTCCCGTTGTTGATCACGATGGTCCCGTTGGGAGGTGTCATGTCGAGCAGTATGGTGGCGTTGTAGCCCTTGGACACTAGCCCGTACTTGTCCTTGAACCGGACATAGACGCTCTTGTAACCGTCGCCGTCGGAGAGCATGAACCCCTTGGCCGTCGCATAGTTCTCCCAGGCGGCCCCCTTGAACGCATAATCCTCGGAGAGCATCATGCTCGGGACCCCGGATGAGTCCGTGGCGTTGATGGCGAGCGTGACGGCCCTCGACTTCGTCATGGTAGCGCCCTTGTTGATAGATATGGTACCCAAGGGCACATCCCCGTTCAGCGTGAGGTTGGCGTAGAGCACGACGGAGTGCGCCCCGGTGGAATCGATGGCCCTGGCCCGAAGAAGGTTCTTGCCGTCCGGCCCATGGACCTGACATGTCCATGAGGCGGTGCCCGTGCATGGCCACCAGGCGACCCCGTTGACCGAGGCCTCGACCTTGACGACGGGGGAGAAGTACTGGAGCGTCAGGCCCTTGAATGTGGGTGTCTTAGTGATGCTGTCAGAGGTCAAGTCGACCTTGTACTGGAACTTTGCGCCGTCCGGGGCGCCTAGGTTGGCGCCATTCGTGGGCGTGAACCAGCTGCCCCAGAGCTTGTTCTGGGCAGCGGTCCTCACGACGAAGGTCGCCGTTGTCCCGGCGGGCGTGTCCATGGTCCAATCGATCCTCTGGAAGTTCACATCCCCGCCCAGGTCGAACGGTGGGGAGGTGTACGTCCCTTTGACCTGTCCGATGGTGCCGGTGGCGTAGCCTACCTGGAGCGTGGTCGCGTTGATGCCTATGTACCAGATCCTCTCGGTCATGCCATCCAAGAGGGATGAGGGGGCTGTCACGCCTGCCCAATCGAACTTGTAGTTCGTTGGGCTCAGGACCGGCAGTCCGGCGTTCCTGCGGATCCAATTTATCCCGTCCACGGAGGTGGCAACGCCGATCTTGTTCTGGTTGCCATCAAAGCCGGTATAGTACATCAGGTAGACCCCGTTGAAGAGGGTCACCGATGGTTCCCTGATGTTCTTGCCGTCGAACGTACCAAGTCCCGTTGGGGTGAGGACGGCGGCGTTATTGTTCATGCGCGTCCAAGTGAGGCCATCGTTGGATGTGGCGAAACCCATGGCGGTCTCCTTGCCATAGAGCCCCATGTACCACATGTAGAAGGTCCCGCCGACCTTCACGACCGTCGGGGCCGACACGCCATCCTCGTCGAACTTGAAGTAATCGCCCAGTTCCAGGACCGCACCGCTGTTCTTGACCCAGGTTATGCCGTTCGCGGAGCTCGCGTAGCCGATCCTGTTGTTCAGGCCGTCCGAACCGGTGTACCACATGCGCAGCGTGCCCCCGTCGTCAATGACCCACGGGTCGCCGGCCCCGAAGGCGTCCCAATCATTGGCCGTTCCATGGTCCATCACGGGGTTCCCACTGTTCTGGCGGGTCCATGTGACACCGTCCGTGGATGTTGCGTAGCCTATGCGCTCATTGAACCCGTCGCTGCCCGTGTACCACATGTTGAAGGTGCTGCCCCTCAGGACGACGCTTGGGTTCGTCACATAGGCGTAATCGAAATGACCGACCGATGTGTTCGAAAGGACCGGGTCCCCATTGTTCTGCTTGATGATGGACGGCATCGGGAAGATGACCACACCCGGCGTAGAGGTGGCCGTGGTGTTGTCATGGGTGCCCTGCTGGAGGCTGGCCTCGGTGGTCTGCTGGATGGACCCACTGGACCCGGCGGCGGTGCCGGTGACGTTGACCACGTTGCTGTTGATGATGTCGCCTTCCTTCGGCGAGCTCATCGTTATGGTCGGGGCCCCGACCGAGGGAATTCCTGCTGAGAGAAGGAACAACAGCACAACAAGTATCGAGATATGGGCCTTCATCGGTCATACCATCCTTAATGATATTAATTAAAGAGTTCTCATATATAATTTCCTATAGGATGGCATGACGCTTCCTTTCCATTAAAAAACGAGAGATTCCAAGTTCAATAAACCAACAGCAATTCTTATAAACATCTTATTACGTAATATGCCCTCATGGTACAGCTCAGCAAGAAGATGATCGTGCTCATCATCGTGTTGATAGTCATCGTCGCTGGTGTCGCTGTCGCGGCCACCAAAATCAAGCCTGCGACAACCACCACGAAGACGGTCGTGGGCGTTCCTAAGGAGGTCACCAACCCAACGGTCTCGGGATGGATATCCTCCCCCGATGCCAGTACCTTGGGACCGACCTCGGCCACCATCAACGTGAAGACGGGCGGTGTCCAACTGACCTCGGTCTCCGTGAACATAACCATCATGGACGACGACGGTAACCACTCGGACACCGACAAGGGCTCCGACCCGGACACGGTCGCCGTGAAGATCGGCAATGATTCCTTCTCCATCTCAACAGAGAAGAACTCGGGCCTCGGAAGCCAATCCAAGCAATATGATGGAGATAAGGCCAAGGCCTTCGGGGCGAACCTCACCATCACGATCCAAGGGACGAAATTTGGCGGTGGCAATAGAGTGTACCTTGGGCCGTTCGGGATCGTCCCGGTCCCGGGATTGGTATATATCGACCAGGGGGCGGGGTACAAGGTCGAGGTCACGTACACCTATCTGGACTACGGCCAATCGGGTGAACCGCCAAAGAAGTAATCGATCCAATCTTTTTTCATGCAATGTTGACTTTTTCAGATATGATTCTAGTATCCCACATCTATTATGCCGAATCAATAACATTTTTTACCACATAATGGTATCAAAGTAGAGTATGGGCAGATCCCGCCGAAGATCCAGGCCTTCCTTCAGGAGGGACACCCTCGCGGTCGAGGGCTTCATGGAGGAGATACCGGCCGTTGCCGTCATAACCTTCGCCGTGACGGCCTTCATGATATCGGCGGTCTCGGCCACGGGGCTCTATATGAACGATGTGACCCGCGCTGACGCCCTGGACAGGGCCAAGGACATCTGCACGGCCGTGGCATCCTATGGTCCCTTGCTCGTGGACGGACGTCCGGACCATCTCTCCAACAATGCCCTGGGACGCGCCGCGGACGGCAAGCTCAGGGTGGACCTGAAGAACACCGGGGCGATGCGCGTGAATGTGAACGAGCGCCTGTCCCATTCGGGGAATGGCACGGCGGTACCATCGAGCTGGACCTTCGGGAACACGGACCGGACCGACATGCCCGTCGCGGCCGTGACGAGGCCGGTGCTGGTCGGCTACGAGGCCGTAAATGGTATGGGCGAAAGGACCACGACATTCCAACTGGCGGTCCTGGTGGTGTGGACATGGTGAGGCGCGTTCGGTCCTTCCGCAGGGCCCGTTCGGCCCAGACCGCCATCGCCGATGCGGTCATCGCCCTGATCGTGCTCACCATGGCCTCGGCGGTCCTGTATTCAGCAGTGTCCAGTGCCGTGACGACGCGGTCGGAGGCCAGGCAGAGGGCCGACCTCAAGGCCACGGCCATGCAGGCCTCGGGCCTGCCGCTGGAGGCCACCTTCCCGAAGGTGACCTTCAATAACCTATCGTCGGGAAAGGAACAGACCTTGGTGAACCTGACCGGCGAGGACATCATCACCACGCTCCTCGAGCTTCAGTCCATTTCTGACAGGACAGGTCATAGCTACGACCTTTCCGGCCTGAAGAACGCCCTCAGGGACCTCTATCAGTGGGCCTTGGAGGGCAGGTCCTATGCGGTCCATGCGCATGGCACGGTCCTTGGCCGGCCCGTCTCTATGCTGTTCTCATCAGAGGTCAGGGATGGGCATGACACCATAGGGGTGACCGACGATATCCCGAACCCCAGGGTCGTGACCCAGAGGACCATCCATGGTGGCGAAGGGACCATCGCGGTGGACCTTTACCTATGGAAGTGATGCCCCGTCAGCGTCTCTTGTCCCTCATCGCACGTATCGAGGCCAGGACAATGGTCAGGACGACCACAAAGACCAATGCCTCCAGGCTCGGCAACGGGCTCTCCACCTTGCTTGGGACGGGACCCATGTCCTTGGCGACGTTCAGGTCGAAGGTCTGGATGGACTTGCCGCCGTGACCGTCGAGGACAAGGACCGAGATCTCCTTGACGCCGACGTCGTTCGGTCCAGGCGTCCAGGTGATTCTACCGGTCCGCGAATCCATCGACATGTTCGCCGGCCCCTCCAACAACGAATATGTCAGAGGGTCGCCGTCGGGGTCCTTGGCCGCTATCTGGTATGCGTACTCCTTCCCGGCGACCGCGTTATCGGGGGGTCGGGAAGTTATCACAGGCTGCCTGTTGAGGGGGCCCGAGACGGCCAGGGACCAGGTGCCGTTCTTGCACCAGCCCCAGAGCTGCCCGTCGGATGGGATCACGGTCCATGTGTAGCTCCATGGCGGGAGCCAGAGGGTCACGTTCTTGGTGTAAACGTACCTCTCGACGTAAAGGTCGCCCGTGAACGCGTCCCGGACCTCGAGCTTGTACTGGAGCACGTCGCCCTCGGCGTCGAACCCGTCCCAGCGAAAATCGATGCTCTGGTTCCCAAAGACCTTGCCGCTCGGCGGCGACATCAATATGGAGTAGGGCGCCGTGTTGGGCGGTACGGCTATTGTCAGGGTCCAATAGCCGTCAAGGCAGGTCCCGGTCTTCCAGGGGTCCCTCGGTATCACGGTCCAGACGAGTTCTCCCTCTGGGAGCCAGACCTTGTAGTTCGTCCCGATCATGTCCCGCGTCGCTATGAGGGTCCTGTTCAAGCTATATCGGACCTCGAATGTGTATGTCATCAGGTCCCCTTCCGGGTCCGTGCCCGACCAGTTGAATGTCGTGTCATGGGACTTCGACTTAGCAAAGTTCCCGGGCGAGGCCAGCTTTGCCGTCGGTGGCTTGTCCGCGCTGATGTTGCGCTCGACAGAGAATTCCCAGACCGCCGAGGAGAATCTCGTTAGCCCGTCATAACCTAGAACGCTCCATTTCCTGTGGACGTTCTCCGTGAATGACGCGTTCGTGGTGGTCCCGTCCGTCCTGGACAGCGTCACGCTCCGGCCGTCGATGTCGTCCATTAGGACGATATAGGACGGCCTCAGGGGCGAGAAGCCCGAGCCCTTCCATTGGAGCGGGACCTTATAGGAGCCCAGCTTCGAGCTATTGACCGGTGAGACCAGCTCTAAACTCGGGGAAGGATTGTTGCTGCCAACGACGAACTTCCCGACAAAGACCACGGACTCGTTGTAGGAGGCCCACCAGGCGTTCATGGAATCCGAGAGGGTGAGCAGGTAAGGGCCGGGTCCGCTGGGCACGGTGTAGTTCCAGGTCAATGAGACGTTATTCCTCTCGGCCATGCAACCCTGTGACATCTGGTATTCCTTGCCCCAGGATCCGAAGGGGGCGCCCCAGGCACTGATATGGTACGGACAGCAGCCCGAAGAGCAGGACGGCGATTCGTCAAGGACGAGCTTAGCTGTGAAGTTCTGGCCGGGAAGCGCCTGGACGAGCCAATCCTCCTTCTGCGTGCCAGCATCGAGGTCCACGGACCTGATGTGATGGCCGAAGCCCTGGGCCGACATAGCAACATGGACCTTTGCCGAACCGGTATGGACCGGGAGCCCAGGCGCGTAGATCGTAACATTTATGCACCAGTCGGGGCCCGCCCCGAAATACTGTTCGCCGAGCTCGAGGAGGTTCGCATAGGTCCCGTCGTTCGTGGTGTTGCCGAAGATGCTCCCGGCCTGCCTCCCCCGGTCGTCCCTGCCGTCGTACTGGACGGTATCGTACAAGTTGTCGGTCCCGTCCTTGAACCAATAGCGCTGGCCGGTCGAGGACCTGATGTCGGCTATGAGCGTGGCCCCCTGGAGATGCTGGGCCTTGTAGAGGACCTCCGCGGTCACGAGATATGCCGTGTCCGATATCGGCTTGTCGTCGTGGATGCCTGACCATGCGGTGACATGGTCCTTGACAAGGATGGACAGCTGCCAATCGTCGCCGGGTCCGGCCAGGGCCGTCTGGGAGCAGAGCGGCAAGAGGGCTGGGATGATGAGAATGACGAGGACGACCGGCCAGATCCTCTTTCCATCAAGCCCATTCATTGAGATCCTATCCCAAGGCCCCGAGGACATTGCACCTGAGGGAAATTCTTCGAATTCTTAATGACCGTTCGCGTTATTAATCCTTCTATGACGCTAGAACGATGATGATGGAAGTCGATGGCAAGGCGCACTATACTGGACCTTTCCCAAACAAAACATAAATATGGGAAAAGACCGATTGAAGCCCCATGTCCAATGCTGCTGGGCGCGCCCTTGCCCTGCTTGTCACCATCCTACTAGTGGTTACCCCGGTGCTCTCCCACATGCCCGGTGCCGGGGGCAGGGTGACGAGGAATTTCGACGGCGGGAACCGCGAGGTGGACCTAGATTTCCCGACAGGGACCGAATCCTATACGGTTTCCGTCACCATCCCGCGGGCGGCAAGGCTCTCATCGGCCGAGTTCGGGGTCTCGGGCAAACCACTGGGCTCCATCCTCCAGTACCCGAGGTCGCCGGCCGTGGACATCGGTAATAACGGTACCGTGGACTGGAGGTTCGGAGGGGCCGGCTACGGCTCCCTTGGACGGCAGCAGGGCCTGGTCGACAACTCCACATCCGGGACCGTCCAGTTCAATGTCTCGGGCTCGGACCAGCGGCTGACCGTGAGGCTGCCTGCGGACGCACAGATCGGGTCCGCGACCATGAGGGTCACAGGCCAGCCCTATGCAAAGGACTGGTGGAACCAGAACTGGCTCTACCGCATCCCTGTCAATGTCACGAACAACAAGGCCGTGGCCCTGGGGGAGGTCCTGGTGGACCTGTGGGTCGACACGGCGAACTTCTCGGTGCAGGACGTCAAGGAGTTCAGGGTCCTATACAAACCGGCCGGGAACGGCGCCCAGGAGGAGCGGCCCTCCCAGGCGGTAGACGAGAAGAAGGTCTCGGGGCGGATATCCGAGGCCAGGGTGGTCTTCAGGACGAAGGCCCTTGGCCCGGACCAGACGCAGCTTTATTACATCTACATGTCAAACCCGAACCCGCCCATTCCCCCAATGTCAATGGACTTCAGGCCCGACGATATTCGCAACAGGCCCGTGACACCGCCGGCCGAGGACCCGCCGGCCACAGCGCCCGGCTATTTCCTGGAGCCGAACCACATCGCCGTCTCGGGGACGGACCTCTACGTCGCAGATACGGGGCATCATGTGGTCAGGATATTCGATGCCAACGGGACCCTCAAGGGTACCATCGGGACCTATGGCGTGCCCGGCAAGGACAATGCGCACCTGAGCGACCCGAGCGGCGTCGCTGTGGGGCCGGACGGGCGCATCTACATCTCTGACACCCAGAACAACCGCGTCCAGGTCTTCTTCCCGGACCTGAAGTTCAACATGAGCATAACGGACGGGGCCTACGTCTTCATGAACGGCAACACGAACCTCTCGGGCCCTCACGGCATCCGGGTCTCCTCGAACGGGACCATCTACCTCGCGGACACCGGCAACCATGCCCTCCAGAGGTTCAGCCCCGACGGGAAACCGACGGGCGTCATAGGGGACGCGGGCTGGGCCGGGAACGACAACGACCATCTGAACTCGCCCTACGATGTCTGCGTCCGCGAGGATGGATACCTGATGGTCGCGGACTGGAACAACTACCGGGTCCAGGTCTTTGATGACAAACTGGCATATTCCAGCACGCTCGGCAAGGCCGGCTCCGGGAACGGGGAGTTCATGTTCCCGTCCGGGGTCGAGTGCAAGAAAAGTCTCACCTACGTAGCTGACACCGTCAACCACAGGGTCCAGGTGTTCTATGGCGCAGGCCAGACCTTCAGGCAGCAGTATGGGACGACAGGGGTGCCGGGCCTGGGGGTCGCCCAGCTGAACCAGCCTGTGGCGGTCGTCGTCGACGACCGAGGAGCCGTCCTCATCGCCGACAAGGGGAACAACCGCATAATGCGGATAACCGACATGACGGTCAAGGCCTCGGCCACCGAGGGGGAATACCCGAAGTCCCCGAGCATGGACATCGGGGCCGACGGCCTCGCGGAATGGAGCTACACGGGCACACTGATAGGTCCGGCCATAACGCAGGACATGCAGGTCCGCCTCAACATCGCGGTCTTCACGGCGGTCCCGAAGAAGGACCAGTGGGGGAACAGCTACGTCGACCTGCCCATAAAGTTCACATCCCAGGGCCCCGGGGCCATCACCATAGACCAGATCGACATCCGGTACGATTGCACCGTCATGGTCAACGCGACAAAGCAAGTCGCCGACCTCCTGCAGAAGGCGGACCCGAAGGCGTTGTCCGTGACCCTGCCCATCAAGGTCACGGCGCTGTCGGGTACGTTGGGCCTCTCGAACGTGTCCTTCGTCTACGACATGCCCCCGACACTGCTGGGCCCCATCCCGGACACCTACGGCATCGACGAGGACACCTCGAACGCCCGTCTCATAGACCTCTATGGCTTCTTCAAGGACGACATCGACCCGAAGGAGAACCTGACCTTTGGCATCGTCAGCAGGACGAACTCCACCATCGTCAATGTGAGCATCTTCGCCGGCCATTACGTGTCGGTGGATTCATATAACGGGACAAAGAACGACCACTGGCACGGGACCGTCCAGGTCGTCGTGTCCTGCACCGACAAGAGGGGCCTCAGGACCGATTCCAACCTGTTCACGGCGACCGTCAGGCTCGTGAACCATCCGCCCCAATTCATCTCGAACCCCATACTCGATGCCACCGAGGGACAGAACTACTCGTACCAGGCCCAGGCCGTGGATGTCGACAACCAGAGGATCACCTATTCGCTCTCATTCGGGCCGGTGGGCATGGTCATCAATGCGACCACGGGGCTCGTGACATGGCGACCCACAGCTCAGCAGACCGGGAACCAGCGGGTGGAGGTACTTGCGGACAACGGGAACATATTCCTCGGCAAGACCCGGCAGTCCTTCAACATCTCAGTGAAGAGGGTGAACAAGGCACCGATCGTGAGGAGCACGCCCTACACGGACGTCACGGTCGGCGAAGAGTACGTCTATCCTGTGGTCGCCGAGGACCCGGACACGGATGCATTGAACTACAGCCTATTGAAGGCCCCTAGCGGGATGACCATCGACCCGAAGACGGGGGTCATCACCTGGACACCCAAGGAAGGCCAGGTGGGCAAGGCCAAGGTGTCCGTTGCGGTGACCGATGGTAAATTGACGGCCAGGCAGGATTTCAATGTGACCGTGAAATCAAACGGCCGCATAGCCGGCATCCCGATATTATACCTCGTCGCGGGCGTCGGGCTGCTCCTTCTCATTCTCATCATCGTCGTGGTCGCAGTGCTTGTCAGCCGACGCCGCAAGCGAAAGGCCGTGGAGGACGTGCATCCCAGGTCCAGGACAAAGGGCAGGGCCATCGAGGAGGACAGCTGGAAAGGCGGTCGCACGCCGGTCCAGGAGGCCCACCTGAAGGAACCCGAAGAGTGCCTGAAGTGCGGGGAGCTCATCGAGCATGGCATCGGATATTGTCCGAGCTGCGGACATGTGATCAAGGAGGAACGTAAGGATGGGCTCATCACGCCCCCAAAGCTCTACGATGTCGAGACCACGGTAGCGACGAGGGAGGACCCGGGCCCGCAGAGGGGCCCCGACCTGTCGAAGTACGGGCCCCAGGACGGACCCATGGAGGTTGCGGCGCCCGAGGCCATCGTGGTCGAGGCACCACCGAAGGCCCCAGACGCTATCAAGGCCAAGGCCGTCGAGGCGCCAAAGCCCGTGATCAAGAAGGAACCTGAAGCTCGGAAGAAGGAAGAGCCATCGTTGGACGAGATCCTGAAGGCCCTGAAGAAATAGTCTCGCCGGTAGCAATATGAACATCAACATACCGATAATCGTCCTTTTGGCGGTCTTCGTGCTCATAGCGGTCCGTAAGATCGGGACCGTCCGGTTCCAGATATGGCAGGTCATGCTCGTCGGGGCCATAATCGTCCTGATGACCGGCCAGATACCACTTTGGGACGCGCTCCTTGCGATAAACCTCGACGTGATGCTGTTCCTCTTCGGCATGTTCGTGCTCGGGGAGGCCCTTGTAGCGAGCGGCTACCTGTCCCACATCGTTCACAAGTACTTCAAGAAGGCCCGGGACCCGGACCACCTATTGCTCATCATAATGTTCGGGGTCGGGTTCCTATCCGCCATCCTCATGAACGATACCCTGGCCATCATCGGGACGCCGGTAATGATCCACCTCGCGAGGAGGTATAAGCTCCCATACAAGGCGCTCTTGCTCTCCCTGGCCTTTGCTGTGACGATAGGCTCCGTCATGAGCCCCATAGGGAACCCGCAGAACCTGCTCATAGCGATCAAGGGCAACATCGAGAACCCATTCGTCACGTTCCTGAAATACCTCCTCGTCCCGACGGTGGTGAACCTTTTCATCGCTTACCTGATGATAAAGGCGTTCTACAAGGGGACCTTCGGGAAGAGGCACCTTCGGGCACCGAAGGAGCTCATCAAGGACAAGCAACTCTCCCGGATAGCTCGGGCCTCCCTGCAGATCGCCATATGCCTCATAGTGCTGAAGATAATCCTAGCCGTGCTGGCTGTCAATGTCGACTTCAAGCTTACCTACCTCGCCTTGATATCGGCGGCCCCAATACTCATCCTCAGCCCCAAGAGGCTCGAGGTCCTCAAGGATATCGACTGGCACACCCTTGTGTTCTTCGCGGCCATGTTCATATTGATGGCATCCGTATGGAGGTCCGGGTTCTTCCAGGACCTGCTGGACAGCTCAGGCGCCGACGTGAGCTCGCTCCCTGTGATATTCCTGACGAGCGTGGTCATAAGCCAGTTCATATCGAACGTCCCGTTCGTGGCTTTGTTCATCGACATGATATTGTTCAAGGGCGCATCGACGACGGCCCTGATGGCCCTGGCGGTGGGGAGCACCATCGCGGGGAACCTGACCATCCTAGGCGCCGCCAGCAACGTAATTATAATCCAGAACGCCGAGAAGGAGGAGAAGACCCTGACCTTCTGGGAGTTCTTCAGGGTCGGTGCACCCCTCACGGTCATCAACATCCTGGTCTATTGGGGCTTCCTGATGCTGTTCTAGGAATTCATTTCTCGATGTCTAAGAGCGATACCCGTTCCAGGACGAGGTCGCCCCATCTTACCTTCGGGATGCCCTTCCTCATCTCCGGACCTATCCCGAAGGCCTCGAGCACATCGTCAGAACCTTTTAAAATATCGTCGTTCCGCTCGAGGCCGAGCCTCTTTTCGATGTCCGGCGGGATCTTATCGCCCGGACCAGCTATCGCGACCGCCCCCAGCTCCTTGATGCCCTCGTGGAGGCCCATGAACCTCAATGCCTCGGAGATCTGCCTCTTGCCCGAGGCGTAAAGGATGACCTCGACGGCGAGCGTCTTCCCGAAGTTGCGGCCCTCGTCGAAGGCCCGGATGGCCTTCTCGGCCGCGATCTCGAGGTGCTCCTTACCGTAGACCTTCGATGCGTCCACGAGCTGGAGCTCGATGCCAAGCTCTTTCGCGACCTGTTCGACCTTCTTCAGCAAGGCCTTGACATCGATAGGATCGTTCGAGATAAGGCCCGTGATAAGAATGGTCCTCTTGCTCATTCCCCCTCACCTTCTAAATCCAAGGTCGTCGTCCTGGCGGACCTCTCTTCGCCGAGCCTCACTTGGTCCATTATGCTCTTGGCGAGCTCCGGACCGATGTGCGGGATCTCCCTCAAGGCCTTCTCGTTCCCCTTGGCCTTGATGTCCTCCCGCGTCCTGAATCCTTTCATGAACAGCGCCCTGGCCCTCACGCGGGCCACGCCCCGCAGCGTACACAAATCCAGGAGCTCCTCCTTGATGCCGTACCTCATCCTGATGGCCAGGGGCTTGATCTCGCGTTCGTGGCCCGTATCAAAGATCTTGGCGAGCTCGCCCATCGAGTACAGCATCCATTCGGCCATCTCGGCCCTCTGGTGGATGTCCCCAGGGCCTATGCCGTAGAAGTCGGTCATCATGTCCTCGGTCTTCTCACTGATCCAGTCCAGGAGGAGGGATGTCGTCTTGAACTGCCCAAGAAGTTCCTCAGTGACCCTCTCCTCATCCATTGTTCTCCTCCTGCCCTTCCTGCGGCCTTCCTCTTCGTGATAGTCCTTGGAGCCCCATTCGTCCTCGTCGTCATCCGCATCGCTGCCCTTTTCCTCGAGGTCGGATACCTTGGGGGCATCGGGAATGAGCAGTTCCTTCCGGACCCCTTTGAGCATCTTCAGAAGGATTGGTGTTTCGGCCTTCCGCAGGTATCCGGCCACCCTCTGCATGTCGACGGTGGCGCAAATCGCGGACAGATAGGAAATCGCCGTGAGGCCCGTCTTTCTTCCCTTTGCCATCTCCAAGGCCTCCTTGAGCACCTTGGCGGACATTGGGTCGATGTAAAGGTCCGATACCCTCTTACCGTACAATGTCGTCCTGAGGCCGCCCTGGCTTCCAGAGATCAGGAAATCGTTCTCAAGGAGGAAGTCGACGATGTTCTCGACATTGTCCCTGATCTTGAACGTGTCCTGCTGGTGGGCGTAGAATGTCTTCGAAAGGAACTGCATGAGCTCGTCCATACTGCCGCAATAGCCTGTGGCGATCGACGACAGGATGTGGCCCCTGAGGGCGGTTTCGGCCCCGAGCTTGGAGCTGATGTCCTCTGGAGGCCCGTGGATGTAGTTCTCCATGAACTTGTCCAGTTCCCAATCGTCCTTTGCCAGCAGGATGCCCTCGCCCTCCGTGTCGTAGCGGGGCCTTCCGGCCCGGCCCAGCATCTGCTTGATCTCCATGACCGGCAGGTAAACGTTCTCGCCCAGGGCCCCATCCCAGCGCCTCGAGTCCCTGACGATGACCCTCCTGGCGGGAAGGTTGATGCCGGCCGCAAGGGTGGGCGTGGCCACAAGGGCCTTTATCTTCTTGGCCTTGAACAGTTCCTCGACGAGCTTCCTCTGGTCGTGCCTCAGGCCTGCATGGTGGAATGCCACGCCGTGGGCCACGAAAACCTTGAGGCTTCTGCCGAACGAGGTCGGCTCCGCGCCCCTGAGGAACCTCTGGGATTCCTTTTCCAATTCCCTGAGCTCGTCCCGGGACAGGAGCCCCTCGACGGCATTGCAAAGGTTGCCCGCTTGGGTCTCGCAGCTCTTGCGGGAGCTCACGAACACGAGGCACTGGCCACCGCACTTGATGGCATCGGTCACGAGGCCCTCGATGCCCGAGGCGGCATGCTCCACCTTGCCGTCGGAATAGTGGATCTCGCCATCGCAAAATACGCCGGGCCTGAGCTTGACTGGCCTCCATTCGGAGGTGACGAGCTCGGCCTTGAGCCATTCGGCCATCTCCTTGGCGTTGGCGACCGTTGCGGAGAGGGCGATTATCTGGGCCCCGGGGTTGAGCTGGGAGAAGCGGGACAGGATGATCTCGAGGGTCGGGCCCCTGTCGGCGTCGTTCAGCAGATGGACCTCGTCGGCCACGATCACCTTGATGATCTTGAGCCAGTCGGTCTTGTGCCTCAGGAGGCTGTCGGCCTTCTCGGAGGTCGATATAAGGATGTCGTACTTCTGGAGGTTGATGTCCGGCGAGTCGTAGTCGCCGATCGAGATGCCGACCTTGATGCCAAGGCATTCGAACCTCCGGAGGTCCTCGAACTTCTCCGAGGCCAGGGCGCGCAGCGGGACGATGTATAGGCCCTTCCCACCCTCGAGGGCGGCCTTGACCAGGGCCAGATAGGCGACGAGGGACTTGCCACTCGCCGTAGGGACCGCGAGGAGGAGGTTCTTTCCGCTCAGGGCTATGGGCAGGGCCTTCTCCTGTGGTGGATAGAGGCTGGTGATACCGTCCTCCTTCAGAAGATCGACGACGGCCTGTGGTAATCCGAGCTCTTCAAGATCTGCCATGGGTCTTTGACAAGGGGTGTTTTCTCTATAAATAAATTGCCCCTATTCGTCAATACACAGGAAGCATTTGTTACAGTTGTAGAAGGGGTTCGAGTGGCGGCAGGCCTCGATCTCAATCCAGTCTTGCCAATAAAGTATTGACAAGAAAATATATAAAGTTAATTATCCCTTTCCGTCGACAAACTATTTCTAAAAATAATAAACCTATTTCATCATCTCGAGCATCATCTCATGCTCGTCCTGCGAGATTCCGAACTTCTTCCTCAGCGCCTCAAGGAGCTTCTCCTCCTGTTCCGTGATGACCCCATCGGCCAGGGCCCTCTTCAGGGCCTTCTCGTACTTCGCCAGCCGGACCTCGTAAGCCTCCTCGGTCTCGCATTCCTTCGGCCCCGGGCCAACCCGGACGTCCTCGACGACCTTCTCGCCATCCTTGGTCTGATGGCGGACAACGACGGAATCCGTGACTTCGGTGTCCCCGTCCATCGTGGTCCTCGTGATCACCGAACTCTTCACCTCGGTCTTGCCATCGAGGTTCGACTTCGTGACGACGGAATCCTCGATCTTGACGTTGTGCTCCCCACCATCGACAATACCGATATTCGTCCTCTGGAGCACCGAGTCCTTTATCAGTATATTCGTGACGCGCCCCTCCTTGCGGGCGATCGCCACGATGCGCTCCCTCTCGGCCACCTCGGCGGCCAGCACGGCCTGGTGCTGCTCGTAGGACATGCCCACAATACCAGAATAGGCCTTCCGGGCGCTTTTCACAACGTAAGGGTCAGGGTCATTGAACGACGGCAGGACCATGTCCAGGTATCCCTCGTTGGCGTACTTGCCGACGTAGCCCAAGCCCTCGCTCCTCTCGTCCGGGTCCGAGCTCACGATGAGCTTGGCGGCGACCTCCATCTTCTTTTTCAGGGGGGTCTCCTCCCAGGCCCTCTGCTGCGCCTCCTCCTCGCGGAAGGAGTACTCGACCCATCCGTCGGCCTCCATCGGTTCGGCACCCCCGACGGGCGACCTCGGGTTCGTGATGGTGACCTTCTTCGGCATCCTGTAGCCCGACGGATATGATAATAACTTGAGCGTCGAGCCGGCCGGCATCTCCCCCGGAACACCCGGTACCGTCCTGATCGCGGTGACCATGGTCCCCGAGCTCTTCTTTACAGGGCCATTGAATGCGAAATGCCCCTCGGTCATCCAGACGCCTGTCCTGCTCTTGATCGTCTGCATGGCCGGGAATATGAACTCGCCGCTATCGTCGGTGGTAACCTCGAGCTCCAATTGGGCGTTCGGGACCTGCCGGTCCGGATTGAAGAACGGTATCGGCATCTGGGTGCTCGACCCCTTATCGAATATGAACGGTATCGTGAAGAACAGGGCCACCAGATGGGACCCATGGACCATGCCGTCCCGGTCGAACCTTTTGTCCGGCTTGAACAGGAGGAGCCTCTCGACATCCTTCCAGGGGGCCACCTCGAAGCTGGGCCACAGGAGCCTCATCATCTCCTCGTCGACCTTCTTGACCATCAGCTTGTCGGGGCTGAACCTCGGGAGCCATGGCCGTTCCAGGTCCTGGCCGAAAAGCGCCATGATGTCGAAGGCCCTGTCCCTTCCGGACCAGTCCCTCGCGAACCTCTCGTTGGTCCTGTTGCCGAAGGTGACCCTTGCCAGGAACCCGGACATCGCGATGTTCGTGGGCATCTCGGGCATGTCGCCGAGGGACCGCATGGGCTCCTTGAGGACCCTGAAGGCCCGTCGGTAGGTCTCCCAATCGGCCTCCTTTAATTGTATGAAGACGTAGCCGTCGGAATAAGGTATCTTCGTGACCCATCCGCCGCCGTGCTCCTGCCTGAACTGTACAAGCGCCAGGTCGAGCGTGGGATGGTCCAGGTAGGCCTTGTCCTGGGAAGGCATTGGTCTCTGGTATGTCATAATAGATTAAGGGATTTTCTATGGTCGGACCGGCCATCATGCTTAGGATATTACGAGGGGGATCGATGGACTTTTTTATAGTAGGATTGGAGCGCGAAGAGAAATATAGAGGATAATTGTCATTTTCCAAAGCTTCGGTCGGATTTGGTATATCTCTTTGAATCTCTCTTTACTTCTTCTTTATAGATCACGAATTTACCGAGTTTCGGATCATTAGTAAATCCCATCCGAAAATCAATCCTATAATTATTGAAAAAGGGATGCCGGCCAAGAATGGGGGGATCCGGATCCTTACCCTCTTCAAGGAAGAAGAGAAATGGGATACTATCTCGCCAAGTATATTTTCCCCCAGTTATTTCCACTGTTAACTCAATCGAAGAAACCTGTGAGCTTTTACCATCAGCACAACTTGTAGTTCCTGCGGACGGGCAAGTCTTCATGCTCACTCCAAGGAATTCCAGCATCTCTTTCCGAATCATCGAAATATCTGCACCAGTATCCAGCATTAGGTCAACCTTCATTTCTCGAGTGCCGGATTTTATCACACATGGAATTATTGGGCGAAGAACATAATCATTTCCATGTTGAAAACGCGTAAATGGATAAGAAATATTGGACTTCTCGGGCATAATTTCCAATCCTTTAACTGGAAATTAGGCCATTGGGAACACGAACATAGAGCGGATCTTGGTCATTAATCCTTTTTTGCTTTACTATCGTAGTGACCTCTTTTAGCGTTTTTCCTTCTGCAATAATTGCCATTCCAAAGACCGCCAACCAGCATCCGGCATACTGGGCAAGATTCTGTGAAGCCAACCAGGCATGCTCCTCCTCAATTGTTGCCCCTTTCTTCGTCATCTCAGTTCCCTCCAATCTTGGCGTTCCATTACTGATATCTTATTCAAATATATTGACCTTTTGGGATGGTATAATATGAGGCCTACCTATATCAAATTATCATGAATAAATATTATTCAGTTTATGTATTACAGAAGTATGCTCAGAATGCCCGGTCCTTTAGAACCGGGATGAATGAGCCCCAGACATACAAAAGTGAAAGTACTCCGTTTTTATCGACGGGAGAAAAAGTGAAACTACCACCCCACCCACCCC
>Ga0315295_10000030_pt1 | contig 142620 bp, 133 predicted proteins | sample YL17G14_0_MG_FD_204453 | JGI IMG/M metagenome (GOLD analysis project Ga0315295, IMG submission 204453) | Sediment microbial communities from Yellowstone Lake, YNP, Wyoming, USA - YL17G14_0 | ecosystem: Environmental > Aquatic > Freshwater > Lake > Sediment | place: USA: Wyoming | collected...
ATATAGTATATAAGTATATGCGTATATACTTATATACTGCTTTAAGAATCAAGTTTCTTAGACGCGGATTTCATTGGTGATTTTTGATTCCGCCCGCGGCAGGAAGCGGACAGTTCAAATTGCAGATTGCAGCCCGCTAAACGAACGGCGGGTAAAATTTCGGATTGCGGATTGACGATTGCCGATTGTCGATTTGAAGAAACCGGCGTCAATTTCATTTCAATAATTGAAGAGGTCGGAGAGGGAATAAATTTGGCCTGTGGCGGTGAGAAGTTAGTTTTGAGTGTTGAGTGTTTAGTTTTGAGTTACGGATATTAATTCAGTAACTGAACAGGTCATGAAGGGAATAATTTTTGCCTGTGGCGAGGTTCAAGGCGTTCAATACTTTGGTCTGGGTATTAAGAGTCAGTCGTCGGCCTTTGCAGGCACGCGAGACCATTTTGTGCGAAAGCTGCTGCGTTGAGGCGGCCACAAGGTCGTGCGGCTTCAAGTTTCGCTCGATCAATATCCCGGCAATCGGCTGAACGCCAAGTTCTCTTTCAATTCCTTCGTTCATATCGTGAACATTATATTCTATTTTTGCACTTAAGAGGAGAGGCCTACGCAATCCCCGAATAAAGTATTCGAGGACACCCGCCAACGAAGTGCCCCCGGCCTAAGGCGTGCCGGGGCAGGGAGAGCTAACTGACGCGGCACAACTATATAAGTATATGCGTATATACTTATATACTATGGAGTGCAGTAAGAAACAAGGGCGTTGGATGGGGGAGAGATTTTCATTTCTGATTTTTGATTTATGATTTTTAGCCATCAGGCCTGCCCTTAGAGAAGCCGAAGAAGGCCGGAGAAAAAAACATTAAAAATAATAATTTTCGAGGTTTTGAACGCCGATAAAACAGATACAGTAAGCATTGGGGGTATCCAAAAGGCCGCGGCCTATAAACACAGCTTGAACCAAGGGGGTTAAAATGGAAAAGTTTCGCTGGACGGATAAATACAGCTTGGGGGTTGAGAAAATCGACCGTCAGCATCGGCACCTGTTTGAAATTATCAATAAACTCATCGAACGCTCTGCTGCATCCTCAGATTCAAAGCTGGTTACGGAGACACTGACGGAAATGCTTAAATACGCGAAAGAGCATTTCACAGATGAAGAAGAGATGATGCAGGAACACGGCTATCCGGAGATTGAGTCACATAAAAAGCAACACGCCTACTTCATCGAGACGACGGCCGAACTATCCATAAACGCCCTGAATAATCAATCAATGGTCGCCAGTGAGATTGCAGAGTTTCTTGTATTATGGCTGACAACCCACGTTCTCAAATCGGATATGAAATACAAGGAATTATTCAGGCAAAAAATGCCCGCAAAAGCCGCGCTCAGCGGATAGTGGACAGCAGACAGTTTGTATTTCGTCGTTCGTATTTCGTATGTCGTCAACTATCTACTGTTCAAATATTCGACTTTCTCACGCAGCGCGGGGCTGGCAAAATGGGGGATGGGACCATTATTCCGATTTTTGTTTACCTCCGATTATATCTTTTATATATTTCAAACCACGACGATTTAATTTATATTTCACAACTTGCCTCGCCTTTCTAGTGCGGTCTCCCATAACATATCTTGATGCGGCGCCTGAAAGAGAACTAGATACATTCGGTTGTGATATAGGAATACCTAACTCTTTTGTAATCTTACTAATCTCACCAGATTGAAGGGCGATTGTATTTCCCATGTATTCGTGAATGATATACAATGGAAGTAATACTTTATTAACTTCACTTCCTTTGTCGATGATGGTTTTTTCGATGATGTCAGATTCTTTGCAATCCTTAATTAGGTTCACAATCTGGGTTATATGATCTTTTTGATGAAGGGTTTGGGAAGATTGTTTTCGGTTGTGACTCTTAGTCTTTTTACCTGAAATTGCAGATTGTGCAGAAGAATCACCACAAAATTCTACTAGTTTCTGAACATCTTCAACAGTACCCTCAATAGTGAGGATAGTTCCATTTGGAAGAGTGAGCTTTGCACTTGTCATAATTTTCTCCTATTCAAAATTTCTTCGGCCTCCTGACGTCCAGTGGCTCGTAGTAAAATCTTACCATCACTATTTTCATCTATGTATGGGACCAATTTATCCCACCTGAATCCTTGTCGTTTAAAACCATGTCGTTTTAATAAGTCAAAAAGCGTATCTTCATCAACTCGTCGAGAACCTAACTTGTAAAGGATAAGTATGGCACACTCAAGTGGGTTTTGATATTTACTATGGTGCACATATATTCGGCCATCGATTTCTTCAAAGATAGGATATCGTCGTCGGGTAATTGAATCGACAAGCGATTTAGCTTGTTCTGGACTAAGATTGCCTTTGGCGGCGAACCGAACAAGCTCAGCTAAAATCCACGAGCAAGCCGTCATTGCAAGGGTAGCATCCATCTCATTTGGATTGACTTCATCTGAGTCGTGGCGTGCACCGCGATTTGATGTTATGTCATAAAGAAAAGTACAACCGCGAGGTATCTGAAGGCGAATTCCATCGGGTACCTTTGTTTTGTCTGTTTCGTCTGTTATTTTTTGAATATATCGGCTAACTTTAAATTCTCTTGGCGGTGGTAGAAGTTTACCATCTAAAGTCCATACCATTTTGACTATTGCTTCTACGAATTTTCCCGCCTTGGTGAGACACACTTCCCAGTTACCTTCTTGGAAATTTTGTACGCAATCCCCAAAATGCCGAAGAATACTGGATACTCGACCCGGGTCAAATACCTTACCAAGGATATTCTCTAATTGGGTTTCCTTTTTCACAGGACTTGCTCCCATTCGTCTGTTAATTTGTATTTTCCTCGTCCTTCAGTATCGACATAGTTATTGGTTTTTGCTTGATTTGGATAGAATCTATTGAATTCGCCAAGCATACTTTTCATTTTATTCCAATGTTTCTGAATGGTATCATGTAAAATGGCTTCTCCCACTTTCCCTTTTGCCAGATAAGCAACCATTAAGGTAAATTTCTCTGGGCCGCTTTTCTTGGACACATATCTTTTAACAAACGCCCTCTCATTAAGAGAATAATTTATCTTAGTACCTGGGGCTATTGCACTTATTTCTTTTTTGTCAATTCGCCCTTCGCCAAAGACGGCATTCTCCAGACGCTCGACCCTTTTTGCGATTTGTGCTATATTATTATTTGACATATGTTATCTCCTTATCACATATTTCCAACTCTTGTTATCGGTTTCTTTAATACGGTTCATTACACGTCTTCTAGTCAGATTAAGTAAGTTCATGCTCACAAGTCCCTTGGGGTAGTAACGCCCTATTTCTTTAAGTTTCTCTAAAATTGATTGAAGATCTTTGGGTGAGTTAAAAAATCCCTCTTCCATGAGCATCGAAATTGCTCCCGCAGCACCTTTTTTGCTAGATATACTTTTTTTTCTTTCGTTATGGTCTATATGTGAGGTATGTTTATCTGATAGGGAGGCCAGTTCATCGATTAATTTCTTGATCTGATTAACAAGTTCATCTGCTCTTGTCGTCATACGTTTCTCCAATGATTAAATTTAATCATATGTGCCGTTTATCAATGACTCAAATATAAGAAGATGCTTAGGCGTAGTCAAGTAGAATTCTTATTATATTTCAAATATATTTCATTTATAAGATTCTTACATTAGGGGGTGAACTATTCTATGATGATATGATACTAAATTATGAATGGTTATTATATGTTGTTTTTAGTATAATAATGCACCTATTCCATTAAAATTTAATGATATATGCCGTTGAATCACAATATTATTGCTTCATATTGAAATTTTGGTTTATCTCGCTTTTTAGCTTAAAAATGAGGTTTATTCCGCGATGCCACTAAGGCATTATAAAATTTTTGTAATCAGAGGTTATTAATAAAAAGGCGCTGGAAACGGCCCCCACACTCTAAAGCCAACCCGATAACCCTTTTCATACCTATATTATGACATACTACGTTTGCCATTAAAATTTAATGATATATGCTGTTGAATCACAATATTATTGCTTCATATTGAAATTTTGGTTTATCTCGCTTTTTAGCTTAAAAATGAGGTTTATTCCGCGATGCCACTAAGGCATTATAAAATTTTTGTAATCAGAGGTTATTAATAAAAAGGCGCTGGAAACGAACTCATACCCTAATCAAATCAGTAAATCCGGGGACACCATACTAATTTCAATGATTGAATGAATCGGGCGAATAAGGGGGAATCCCGCCTTGCGGCGGGTAAATTTTATTTGGATGACCCCCAGGCAGGCCCGCCACACCTACGGCGGGTAAACCTGGGGGCTAAACGATAAGGAATTCAAACAGTTGTTTGAAACGGTTGTTCGCCGATTTTGCGCAAGCGGGAAAGCATTAGAAACGTAATTTTTAAAGTTTTTTTAATCTTGTCCCCATAAGCAGTTAGGCATTTTGCCCGCCTTCGAAATTCCTTATTTTTCGTCAAAATCGCGCAAGTTCGCGCCATATACGGAGGAACGGTGTTCCTCCGTAGTTATGAGTTTTTAGTTTTAAGTTTTGAGTTGAGGGGAAACGGGGTTATGGGAGTTCGTCTCACAATTGAGATTCCGTGTTGGTTGGACAGGATTTGTGCTTGGCCGGTGATGGTATATCGCAAGCGCAAGTTCGGTTATTCATTTCGCAGGATTTATCTTGGCGAAGGGGAATGGACGATTGTCGAGCCGGAAGATTACTACCGGCTCAAGCATTTCAAATGGCACCTCATTGGAAACAATGAAAAATTCTATGCTTTCAGGAACATCAAAATCGGCCACACAGGGACGAAGATGGTTTCTATGCACAGGGAAATAATGAATGCGCCCAGGGGGCTTCTCGTTGACCACAGGAACCGCAATGGTCTCGACAATCGCAGGGCAAATTTACGCCTGGCGACATACTCTCAAAATAACTGCAACAAACCAAAAAGGAAAAACACCTCGTCGCGATTTATTGGAGTTTGTTTTAACAAACTAAACCAATGCTGGGGCGCCCATATCCAGCATCAAGGGGGGAAAATATTTCTCGGTTACTTCGACTCAGAAACCGAAGCCGCAAAGGCGTATGATGCGGCGGCGAAGAAATATCACGGTGCATTTGCCCGATTGAACTTTCCGTAAACACGGACTGACACGGACTATAACACAGACGGACAGCGATTTTAACCGCACAGGCCAAAAACTTGTCAGACGGAGGCGGATACGCTATATTAAACCACGATTTAGATTAGTCCTGGTGAGGTTGCGCAGGGAAACGCGTATGGAGCAAAGACAGCCGGAGATTATTCAATCGCGGAGAGCCGAACGGCGGGATGTCACGGCGCTACGAAGCGGTCGCGCGGTCAGCATCGGCATCGACATCGGCTCAACCAGCAGTGACATTGTCGTCCTCGACGACGAAAACCGCATCGTGCTGTCGGACTACAGACGTACAAAAGGCAAACCCATAGAGACGTTCCGCACGCAATTACAGGAAATACTCGGGCAAATAAACGCCTCGGACGTGGACGTGATTGCTGCAACCGGCTCTGCGGCACGACTGCCGGCCAAGCTGTTAGGCATACCCTTCATAAACGAAGTCGCGGCGCAGGCCGCCGCCGTATCTCACCTTTATCCGGATATTCACAGAGCAACAGTCATTGAAATGGGCGGCCAGGACAGCAAACTCATATTTCTCCACAGGGAATCAGGCGTCGGGCGCGTCAGGGATTTTGCCCTTAATACCGTTTGCGCCGCGGGGACCGGGTCGTTTTTAGACCAGCAGGCCGAGCGCCTGGGTATAAATATCGAAGATGAATTCGGGCGGCTGGCGCTCGAGAGCAAAAACGTTCCTCGAATGGCCGGCCGATGCTCCGTCTTTGCAAAAAGCGATATGATCCATCTCCAGCAACAGGCGACGCCGATGTGCGACATCCTCGCGGGGCTTTGCCTGGCGCTTGCAAGGAATTTGAAAAGCAATCTCGGCTGCGGGCGGGAGTTCGTAAAACCAATCGTCTTTACCGGAGGCGTGGCGGCAAATATCGGCGTGGTGCGGGCAATCGAGAAGGTCTTCGAGACCAAACAGGGCGAGCTTATTGTCCCGAATGCGCACTTTTTCACCGGCGCGATTGGCGCTATTCTCGTCGCAAAAGGCAAAGGTCATCGTCACAGCATCTCGGGCAAATCGCTGGTTGAGAAGATTGACGAGTATATAAATCAGCAGGGTTCCTCGCTTCAAAATGCGCCTCGCAGGGAACCCCTCGCAAAGCCCGTCCTGCCCCCTCCGGAAAATAACGTCCACTCAGAGATTCTCTCAAATACGGCCGGGTTGATAGAGGCATACCTCGGCGTGGATGTCGGCTCACTGAGCACAAAAGCCGTTGTTATGGACAGACAAAGACGCATTCTCGCCAAGGTTTATCTGATGACGGCAGGCAGGCCTTTGGAGGCGATACGCCAGGCGCTTGACGCGGTCGGCAAAGAGACGGCCGGCAAGGTCAGGATAGTCGGCGCAGCGAGCACCGGCAGCGGCAGATACTTAACAGGCGATTTCATCGGCGCGGACGTCGTGATAAACGAAATCACCGCCCAGGCCACGGGTGCAGCCATCGTTAATCCGCAGGTGGACACCATTTTTGAAATCGGCGGGCAGGACAGCAAATACATATCGTTGAACAACGGCGTCGTCGTGGATTTCGAGATGAACCACGCCTGCGCCGCCGGGACGGGGTCGTTTTTGGAAGAGCAGGCGCAACGATTAGGCATCAGCATAAAAGACGAGTTCGCACAGCTTGCCTTCGCGAGCAAATCGCCGATTAAGCTTGGCGAGCGGTGCACCGTATTTATGGAATCGGACCTGCTGAGCTACCAGCAACAAGGCGCCTCTACCGAGGACCTTGTGGCGGGGCTTGCTTACTCCATCGTCGCAAATTACCTCAACCGCGTCGTCGGGCGGCGCAAAATCGGAGACAACATCTGCTTCCAGGGCGGGACTGCCTTCAATAAGGCGGTATGGACGGCCTTTGAAAAGGTGACCGGCAAACCGATTATGGTGCCAGACCACCACGAAGTGACGGGGGCGCTGGGCGCCGCGTCAATCGCAGCCGAACATATCGACAACGTTGCCCGGCAAACCGGCACACGGCCGCAAAGCAAGTTCAAGGGCTTCGAAGACCTTGTCAACGCCGACTACACCGTGGAATCCTTCGCCTGCGAACACTGCCCCAACCACTGCGCAATCAAGAAGGTTGCGCTTGCGCAGGCGGAGCCATTATTCTACGGGTCGCGCTGCGACAGGTACAACCTCAAAAAAGGAGATGAAAAGAAAAGCCGTTTCAACGCTTTCGAATACCGGCAAAGCAAACTGCTCGAATACGCGGGACTCAATCGCAAATCGCAAATCACAAATCACAAATCACAAACAATCGGTATCCCGATGGCGCTTACGTCGTGGCAGCAGCTGCCATTGTTCGTGCAATTCCTCAAAGAGCTGGGTTTTGAGGTCGTATTGTCCGGCGGGACTTCCCCCTCGACTCTTTCGACTACGCTCAAGACAGGTACGCTCGGGACAAGCAAAGAGACGATTCGTAAGGGCGTGGAATCGGTGACGGCGCAGCCGTGTTTCCCCGTAAAAGTTGCATACGGGCATATCGTCAATTTAGTCGAAAAAGGCGTGGATTACATTTTTCTGCCGAGCATTGTCTCAACGACGGCCCACTTCCCCAATAACAAGCACAATCATTATTGTCCCTACGTGCAGTCGTTGCCCTACCAGATTAGGGCGGCATTCGGGGACAAGCTTGGCAAGACAAGATTGTTGATTTGTCCGCTTCGGCTCGGGGAGGGCGGCTCGCTCTTGCGAAAGACGTTCGCTGGACTCGGCAAACAGATGGGTGTTACGTCGTCTCGTGCTCGTCAGGCGATGGAGAGAGGTTTCGTCGCCCAGCGGGGTTTCGAGGAGGCGATGACAGACAAGGGCAGGGAGATTCTGGCGGCTGTCGGAGCCGATTCTTCGACTTCGCTCAGGACAGGTGAGAAACTATTTGTGTTAGTGAGCCGACCATACAACGGCTGTGACGAAGGCGTGAGCTTGCAACTGCCGGAGAAATTTGCCGGTTTAGGCGCTGAGATAATACCGATGGATATGCTCGACTTTAATCAGGCCACGCTGAGCGACGAAGCGCTGCACAGTGAGGTTTACTGGTCACACGGGCAAAAGATTCTGCGTGCGGCGGAAATAATCAAGCGAGACGACCGGCTTTTCGCGGTCTATCTGTCCAATTTCAGCTGCGGGCCCGATTCGTTTTTGATGCCGTTTTTCAAGGACATAATGGGCGATAAACCCTGCCTGCAATTGGAGATTGATGAGCACTCCGCGGATGCGGGGGTGGTGACACGCATAGAGGCGTTTCTCGAAAGTTTGAAGAATTACGCAGAAGACGGAAGACCGAAGACCGAAGACCGAAGACAGAAGACCGAAGACCGAAGACCGAAGACAGATGTCGGAAAAAGGACGCTTTATATACCATATATGAGCGATGCGTCTTATGGGCTTGCGGCGTGCCTGCGGGGCTATGGTCAGCCGGCCGAGGTTATGCCTATGGCAGACGAGCAAACCCTTATGCGGGGAAGGGCCTATACCACCGGCAAGGAGTGTCTGCCCTGTGCGATTACCAGCGGGGAGATGCTCAAGGTTCTCAGCCGCGAAGGCACAGACCCTCGCAGCGTCGCCTTTTTTATGCCTGGGGCATCGGGGCCGTGCAGGTTCGGCCTGTATCACTGTATGCACAATCTGGTTCTCAAATACGCAGGCGCCGAGGAGGCCATCGTCATCGCGCCAAACCAGGACAGCAATTTCTACAGTGACCTTGTGCAAAATTTCGATGGCACCGGGCTCGGGGCCTTTATGAAAGACGTCTGGACTGCTGTCGTCGGCATAGACCTTTTGCAGAAGCTGATTTTGCGAATTCGCCCATTTGCGGAGGAACCAAAACAGGCACAAAAGGTTTATGAAAAATGCCTTAAGCAATGGGTTGAGCATGTGGAGAAGCGCAGCCGGCTTTCGGATATGGTGCGGCTGTGCGAAACAATCGGCGACGAATTCGCCACGGTCAAGATGAACCACAATGTGCAAAAGCCCAGGATTGGCATTGTGGGCGAGATTTACGTGCGTAATCACCCATTTGCGAATCTGAACATAATCAGCCGACTCGAAGAGCTTGGGGCGTGCTGCGACCTCGCCCCGCTTGCCGAGTGGGTTTACTACACCAACTTTACCCGAAGCAAAATGGCCAAACGCAGAAAACAAATAAGAAACTTACTCACTAATGCAATCCAGGATTTCTTCCAGCACAGAATCGAACGGGCGCTTGCACAGCCGATGGAGAGAAAATTCGGCAAGCTCGCCGAGCATCCCATCGAGCACGTTATCGACCTTGCAAAGCCGTATCTCGACGCGTCGTTCGAGGGAGAGGCGATACTTAGTATCGGCAAGATAGTGGAATACCACAAAGCCGGCTTCGGCGGGGTGGTAAACGTGATGCCGTTCACCTGTATGCCTTCGACGATAGTCAGCACCCAGACGAGACGATTGAGCGCCGACTGCAATGAGATGCCGATTCTGAACCTCAGCTTCGACGGGCAGGAGGACGTTACGCTGACGACGCGATTGGAGGCGTTTGTGGAACAGGTGGCTTCCAGACAAAAAGTCGATATCGCTGAATTGGTAACACACTGACAAAGGAAGTTTTGAGTTTTAAGTTTTTAGTTTTGAGTTGCGGAAGTAAGATTAAAAATCAAAATGCAAACTGCAATCCGCCACAGGCGGATAAAAATGACAAACCAAAAGCAAAAAAATGTCATTGAAAAAAACAGGGCATGGGAAGAATTTGTCAGCCGGGGCAGGAGGACGTTACGCTGACGACGCGATTGGAGGCGTTTGTGGAACAGGTGGCTTCCAGAGAGAAAGTTGGTATAGCGGAGATGGTAGCATACTGACGCATTTTCTATTTTATATTTTCTATTTTTTATTTTTAGATAAAAAAGACGAATGTCCAACATCCAATATCGAATGTAAAAGTGGAGGACGTTATGGCAAGGACCTTTTTATCGCGGGGATTCGGACGTCGGGCAATTCTGCTGGCGGCGGTGATGGTGTTTGTTACGTCCTGTGCGGAAAAGGTGCCGGAGGGACAGACGCGCTGCGTTCAATCGTTTGATGGGGAGACGATAACTTATAACGTTTACGGAAGCGGCGATGTAACCCTGGTATTCGTTCACGGGTGGAGCTGTGACAGCCGGTACTGGCGGGAGCAGGTGCCGGTTTTTGCCAGGAAATACCGAGTAGTTACGATGGATTTGGCGGGACACGGCAATTCAAGCATGGGCCGTAAAATTTATTCGGTGGAAAGTTTCTCGCAGGACGTTAAGGCGGTAATCGAGGCGGTTAACGCAAAAAAAGTAATTGTAATCGGGCATTCATTCGGCGGGGAAATAGTCGCGACGGCGGCGAGACAGGAGGCGAAGAAAGTTATCGGGATTATCGGCGTCGATACCCTGCAAAACGTGGAAGAGTGGTACAGCAGAGAGGAAGCCGGCAAGCTGATAGGGCTCGACGGATTCAAAAAGGATTTCAGGGCGTCGGTAAAGACGTTTGTGGAACAAATGATGGTCAAGGACATGAATCCCGAATTAAAAAAATGGATTATAGACGATATGTCATCGGCGCCGGCGAATATCGGGGTAAGCGCGCTTGAGGAATACACAGGAACAATAGCAGACAAGAAAATGATAAGTGTTTTCAAGGAGGTCAAGGCGCCGGTAAGATGTATTAACGCAGACCTCTGGCCTACAAATATTGAGGCGAACCGTAAATATATGCAATCATTCGACGTAGCGATAATGAAAGGCGTGGGGCATTTTTTAATGCTGGAGCGGCCTGAGGAGTTCAATCGGCTGCTTGAAAAAAGCATTCAGCAGATAGTGAGAAACGGAAAGTTTTGAGTTTTGAGTGTTTAGTTTTGTCCGCCAAACGGAAGGCGGATAAAAGTTTTGAGTTGGAAGCGGGAGCGAATAACCTTGATTTTAGGTCGCTGGCGGCGACGTGAAGTAAATTAAAAATCAAAATGCAAACTGTAAAATTACAAATCAAAATTAAAAAATGATTGGCGGGCAGCCCTTCGACGCGCTATGCTTGCTCAAGACAGGAATGACCCTCCTTCGCCCCTTCGGGCTATGGAGGGTACCCCCCCACCGCAGGGGTGGGGGCTAACCTAAATTACGTATCGAGCATATCCCATTCGTAGCCGAGGAGCCAGCGAAGGGCGGACAATTTGCCGTTGAGCAGGCCCCATTCGAAGTCGCTATAAGGCCCCAGGTTTTCAAGGCCATACTTTTCTTCAATCTTTTTCGCAGCGGCAACAGCGTCCTTCCAAATCCGGGGGTCAACTTCCTCCCGGCCTTCATCGACTAATTGTTTTAACTCCTGATGCCTGTTATACCAGATTTTGTCCGTTAGCTCCTCGACTGCGGCGAGGACCTCTTCTTTCGACCTTTCGCTGGAAAGGTCTGAATTTCCCGGCGAGTCGGAGTTTTTGAATATCATATAATCAGTCATCCCCCAAGGCAGACAATGGCCCAATATCAAGTTTTGTTTCCGCCGTAGGCCCGCATCGCTGTTTCAAGCACCTCTTTGACGCTTGCATTGTGCTGTTGTGCTGCGCGGGCGCAATCGGCAAATTCCGGCTTGGCGTTTACGACTTTATCGCCCCATTTTCCCACTTTAATTCTTATATCCCCGAACGGCGTCGCCACCGTCACGAACTCCCGTGCCAGTTTGCTCCGCTGAACTGTTTGTTTTCTCACCCCAAAGGTAATCCCCAGCCCGAAAAGTGTTTCTTCTAATCGCTCAACGTCGGCTATCCGGCAGATGAGCGTCAGTTTGACGGCGGAGCGGGCCTGCTTCATAACAATCGGCGTTGTCCACACGTCCAATGCACCCGAGGCAAGCAACTTGTCCATCGCACACGCAATTACCTCCGGGCTTGCGTCGTCTATGTTCGTCTCCAACAGACAGACGCTGTCGGCCGTTGCCGCCGATTCGTCGGTCTGCTCGCCAATAATCAATCGCACGACGTTGGGAAGCTGCTCACAGTCCAGCGTCCCCGCCCCGTAACCAATCGCCTCAATTTTCATCTGAGGCAGCGGGCCAAAACGCTCCACAACCGTTGTCAGAATCGCTGCGCCGGTCGGCGTAAGCAGCTCCTTGTCTATCGGCCCTCCGACCATCGGCACACCCTTCAACAGCTCGGCGGTAGCAGGGGCCGGCACGGGAAAAATCCCGTGCGCCGTCTTAACGCATCCGCCTCCGACGGCCAGCGTCGAGCAATACACCTTTTCTATCCCCAGCGCATCCAGTCCAATCGCCGCCGAGATGATATCCACAATCGAATCCAGGGCGCCGACCTCGTGAAAGTGCACGTCCCCAGGTTCTTTGCCGTGCACCGCCGCCTCCGCCTTTGCCAGCCGTTCAAATATCGCAATCGCCGTCTGCTTTGGCTTTTCGCCTATTTTGCTCGCCTGGATGATTTTTGTGATATCGCTGAGGTTGCGGTGGTGATGCTGCTCCGCGATGACGGGGACAAACTGAACCGCTCGCAGCCCCCCCCGCTTTGTCTCGTTGACCTTCAGGTCGAGGTCATCCAGACCCAGCGTTGCAATCCGGCCCTTGAGAAGCTCGAAGTCCAGCCCGGCATCGAGCATCGCCGCTGTAATCATATCGCCGGCTGCACCGGAAAAACAGTTGAAGTATGCCACTCTCATAACCTTTGTGTTCCTGCTCCAACGCCTTTTGTCGGGGTCTGGGTCTTTGTGGTAAGACACCGCACTTGCTGGACGAATGGGCCCGGAAGGGATCGAACCTTCGACCAATGGATTATGAGTCCACTGCTCTACCGCTGAGCTACGAGCCCGTAACTGCTTTCAGGATAACCATTTCAACCTCAACCTGTCAATATCAATACGCCAAAAACAGGGCATAGCGGAATTCCCTTGTTGCCCCAGGTCTTGCTGTTTCCTATATTTTAAGATAGAGGGGCAAAAATGAGGTTGCTTGGGCTAATCCTGCAGTGGTGGCGTCGGCTGCGAGGGTGGAAGTTTCATCTGCCCGGCCTTGACAGCCATGCCTGGCAAAACAAAGACGAGATTTACAACGAGCTGAAGAGCCGTTACTGGTAGTTTTCAGGTTGTACTTCCACAGGCCAATCGGTTCAAAATTACCCGTCTCGCTGGCCGATGTTGCGTGCGGGGAGTCGATATCCTGGTTCCCCTGCGAGCAAATAACAGCGTAATGTGACGCTGAAACTCTCCAGAAATTTTCTCTCCATTTTCCCCCCTGGCCCCAGACCTATCCAGCACCCAACCACTATAGCCAGACCACCTCATTGCTGCCGGTTTCCCGCTAAATGCGGTAATCAAGCTAAAAATGTGGTTTCGGTCGGTCAGCCAGCTTGGCCACAGCGGATGTAGTCATAGAAAACGGGAAAATGGGGGAGTTTGTGGTTGACAGGGCGTGGGAAAATAGGTAAAATAGGCAAGCTTGGGTGTAGTGAGAACAATATAACCCGGAGGCGTGATATTACAGCGAAGATCGGGGGTTGCAAGTAGAACGTTAGGTATGGCGAGGAGAAAGATGTATATGAATAAAGTGGCCCAAATTAGTATTATCGTATCGGAAAACGGGAGTTTACACTTAGCTGGGGAGCAACTTTAGGAGATATGAATGTGAAAAAGTTAATGTTTATAGGCGCAATTTGTGTATTGATGGCCGCACCAGCATTTGCTGTGCCTACAATTCAACTTTTAAGCCACGGATATGGAACGACCAATGGTGGAGAGTTTAATTTTAAGGTGCTTAGCGGTGGTCCTGTCGGAATCAATCCAACGGACTCTACCTTCTATACGTTTTGTATCGAAACGACTGAGCGTATAAGTTATGGCGGTCGCTATGACGTTCAAATTAGTGCCGCTGCAATGTATAATGATGGACTGCCGGGTTCCCCTTCTAATCCTCTTGATGCTCGAACAGCTTATCTTTACACTAAGTACATAAGCGGCGGTTTAGGTGTTCGGAGCACTACATTGGCCAATGACTTTCAAAAGGCAGTTTGGTACATCGAGAATCAATCACCCGGTTATGGCGTTAATAACTACCTTGTAGCACAAGCTGATACAGCAGTTGCAGCCGGAGGCGAATGGTATGGGAAAGGTATAGGTAATATTCGAGTATTAAATATATGGGCTACAGGACATGCAGGAGATTATGCTTATAGAGCTCAGGACCAATTGGTTTGCATTCCCGCTGTTCCCGCTCCCGGTGCGGTGCTGTTAGGCGGCATCGGCGTGGGGCTTGTCGGCTGGATGAGACACCGGCAGATGCTCTGAGTTTAGACCCAAACTGTAATTCTCACGGGGCTTGCAGGAAGAAGAAACCTGCAAGCCCTTGTTTTTTTTATTTTCAATTCAGGCCGACGAATGTAATCTGGTATGAGCGTTATGAAAGTAGATATTGCCAATAGCGTTCTGGAACTGATTGACGGCGACATCACCGGGATGGACACCGACGCAATCGTCAATGCAGCCAATGCGAGATTGATTTTGGGTGGCGGCGTCGCCGGCGCGATAAAACGAAAGGGTGGTCCTTCAATTCAGCAGGAATGCGACAAAATCGGCGGCACGTTCGCAGGCGGAGCGGTCATAACGGGAGCCGGCGACCTAAAGGCGAAATATGTTATTCACGCAGTTGGGCCGCAATGGTTCGACTCGGCTCACCATAAAATGGGAGAAGGCGACGAAGACGCCAAGCTGAAAAACGCAACGCTCAACTCCCTTAAATTAGCTGATAAACACAACCTCCAGAGTATCGCCTTTCCCGCCGTAAGCGCCGGCATCTTCGGCTTTCCAATTGAAAGATGCGCCGAAATAATGCTTCGCACGACAATCGATTATCTCAGAGCAAAAACCGGACTAAAAAGAGTGATATTTTGTCTGTTTGGCAGGGAAAGTTACGATGTCTTTGAGAAGCAACTCAACTTATTATCACAAAACAAAATATGAATGTTATTCTGATTTAGCAGGTTACGTCGAACGGTTGTGGTTACGCGGCTCGTATCGGTTGCGTTGAGCGTAGTGCGTCGTTAATACGCAACCGTAAGACGAAATGCGAAACGAGCAGCGCAACCGATAAACGAATTACACAACCGTGAAGGAAAACGAACAATGAAGGCGATGGTATTAACAAAGACCGGCCCCATAGAAAACAAGCCATTGACTTTGGTTGATTTGCCGATACCGAAACCGAGGGAAAGCGAGATACTCATTAAGGTTTCGGTTTGCGGGGCGTGCCATACTGATTTGGATGAGGCGGAAGGGAGATTGCCGACGAAGATGCCGGTTGTGCCGGGGCACCAGGTGGTGGGCACAGTATCAGAGTTGGGCAGGCGCGTGACAAAATTCAAAATCGGCGACCGAGTGGGCGTCACCTGGCTTTATCATTCCTGCGGCAGATGTGATTTCTGCAAAACGGGCCGGGAGAATTTGTGCGAGAAGGCGAAGTGGACGGGCAAGGACGCTAATGGCGGATACGCGGAGTATATGGCTATAAACGAGGATTACGCATATCCGATTCCGGAGCGGTTTAGCGATTCGCAGGCGGCGCCGCTTTTGTGTGCGGGCGTTATCGGCTATCGGACGCTGCGTCTCGCGCAAATCCAACCAGGCGAGACAATAGGCCTGTTTGGTTTCGGCGCATCGGCCCATATCGTGATACAGATTATCAAACATCAATTTCCCGCTAATCCCGTCTTCGTGTTTACCAAGACCGAACAGCACGCTGAATTGGCGAAATCCCTCGGTGCAACCTGGACTGGCCGGTCAGGCGACAAACCGCTCCTTCGACAGGGCTCAGGACAGGCCGTGAAACTCGACAAGATTATGGATTTTACCCCTGTCGGCGAATGCGTCCGCGACGCACTTAAGGTGCTGAATCGTGGCGGACGTTTAGTCATAAACGCAATCCGCAAAGAGACGCCTGTGCCTGCCCTCGATTACGCAGAGTATCTCTGGCTGGAAAAAGAGATAAAAAGCGTCGCAAACGTCACCCGCCGTGATGCCGAAGAGTTTCTTCCGCTCGCGGCACAAATACCTATAGTCCCCACCGTAGAAGAATTTCCGCTCGAACAGGCAAACGAGGTCCTTTTGCGGATAAAGAAATCGAAATTGAAAGCAGCCGGGGTTTTGAGAATTTCTGATACTTGATGCTGGATACTCGATGCTGGATACTCGATGCTGGATACTCGATGCTGGATACTCGATGCTCGTCGTCGAAGGCAGGGAGGCAAGATTTGTCCGCCGAAGGCGTGATTTATCCGCCGTCGGCAAATAAACAGATTAAGCACTCCTCACGATTGCAACCCCGGCTGAAAGCCGGGGCTAAATACAAACGCACAAACGGCGTGCGTTCATTAGGTGACCCCGCATTAAAATGCGGGGCTGCTATGAGGTCAGACGTCAATGGTTATGATTTGTTCCTTTTATTTTTTTATTCCATAAGCATACTCTCCGCCTACGGCGGCTTCGCAAAAGCGAAGACGCAGGGGCAAGCAGGGCGGAGGGTAAACCCAAGGAATAAACTGGATTCCCGTTTTCGCGGGAATGACAAATAGTAACCCCCTAATAAATTAGGGGGCTAAATTTATTTGGATGACCCGCTTCCTTCGACAAGCTCAGGACAAGTGCGCGGGAATGACAAATGAGGAAAAGCCCTGGGTGAAACCCAGGGCAAAAGAGAGATGGCGGATGACCCCTGCCGTAAATAACCCCGTCATCCACCTTCGCTAAGAGCTACGGCGGGACAGGCACGCCTCTGGCGATGCTGACGGGGCTAACTACGAATTCGGAAAAACGCGGCCCCCGCCGTTTTACTTCGTAAAACGAGACGCGGGGGTCTCCGCCCGCCAAACGACGCGGCGGGTAAACTTCGCTACGAGGGCTACGCAATATTGTCGTCCGGCAAACGTCTTTCTTCGTAGTATTAAATAAAGATTTTGGTATTATAGGCGTACAAGTAAATAAGGAAATTGGCCCCCACAGTTTTGCTTCGCCCCACAAGGCGGGACAAGCAAAACTAGACGTGGGGGTCTCCGCTGCGCTACGAGGGCTAAACATTATTAACCGTACCCCCGCGGCTTTTTTGCCTTGCGTCGTAAGATACCCCACAAGATGGGACTCCGCTGCGCTTCGCAAGGCAAAAAAGAAAAGAGCGGGGGTCTTCGCGAGGCTACGAAAATGAGTGAAGAAGAAAAGAAACATGACGGCTGTTGTTGCTGCAAATGCTGGAAAGCAATCTTTATCACACTTGCCCTTTTGATAATAGGGGCGGTATTCGGCCATATTATGACTGTGAAGCAATGCTGTATGATGGGAGGGCCTTGCGGCGACAGGGGTATGAAGGCCTGCTGGGACAGAGATGGCGCAGGACATCATGGCTGGTGGGGCGACAAGGATGAGATGGGAAAACATAAACCGGGCTGCATGTGTCCAATGTGTAGTAAAAGAGCCGTCTGCCCTGTAGAGCCCAATAAGGCCGGTTGTCCTATGATGGACAAAAAAGAGGGGACATCCGAGAGCAGGCCCCCGATAGCGGTTCCTAAGTAGCTTGAGTCGAGGGCCCCTGTCTAAGGCATACATCCCCGACAAAACCATTCGAGGACACCCGCCAACAACCCCCGACTACGGCGTTCGAGGGCAGGCATGCGAGTGCTGGCAGGTGGGCAGGCAGGCCCCCGCCAAAGGAATGCCCCCGGCTAACGAATTGCCGGGGCAGGAAGGGCAGGCGGCAGGTGAATCCCGCCCTACACTGGAGGAAAACGCGCCGCCGTGCCGGCGGCGGCTAAACATTTTAAGCAAACCTCACGCAGGCAACCCTCAGGCAGGCCTGAGGGCTAACCGAGTACGGTTCGCAATTCCAATTTTAAGCCACAGGGTTATAATTAGTGTTATGAAGAACGCGGCGATAAGCGAGCTGTTCGACGAGATGGCGGACGTGATGGAGATTCTGGGGGAGGACCCGTTTCGCATCAATAGTTACCGCAAGGTCGCCCGCGTCATCGGCGATATGCCGAGGGATGTCGAGGAGATGTTGGCGACGGGGAAACTCGCAGAAATGCCCGGCATCGGCAAATCGTCGTTAGCGAAAATCGAGGAGTTCATACAGACCGGCAAAATGACTGCACATCGGGACCTTTTGAAAAAAATCCCGCAAACGCTGTTAGAGCTATTAAAGATACCGGGGGTGGGGCCAAAGGGCGTTAAGGCGGTTTATGAACAGCTCAAAGTAAAATCAATCGCTGAATTGAAGAAGGTGATTGAGAACGGCAAATTGGCGACGCTGCCGGGGTTCGGGGAGAAGAAGGCGGCGATAATTGCGCGAGGGATTGAGTTTTTGGCGAAATCGACGGGCAGGATTCGATTAGACCAGGCGTTCGAGGCGGCGAATATCGTGACGGAATTTCTCAGGGGATTGCCGGGCGTCAAGAAGATTCAGTATGCCGGGTCGCTGCGACGTTTTGCTGAAACAATCGGCGACGTGGATATACTTGTGGCTGCGAAGGCCGGCAAAAAAATCATCGATGCCTTTGTCGGGGCTGAGTTTGTGCAGGAGGTTTTGGCAGCAGGGGACACAAAGGGGTCGGCAATTATAAATACGAGCAGTTGTCCGGTTCACGTTGACGTTCGGGTGGTGCCCGACAAAAGTTTCGGGGCTGCGTGGCAGTATTTCACGGGGTCGAAGCAGCACAACGTGCGGCTGCGTGAAATAGCCGTCAAGCATAAACTCAAATTGAACGAATACGGTCTGTTTCGCGGCAAGAGGATGATTGCGGGGGCGGCCGAAAAGCAGATTTACGATAAACTTCGGCTTGATTACGTCGAGCCGATGCTGCGTGAGGACAGGGGTGAAGTCGAGGCCGCGATGAAGCATAAGCTGCCCGAGATGGTTCGCTTAGGGGACATAAACGGGGATTTTCATATACACACCATCGCATCCGACGGCGCCTGCGAAATCCGTGAGTTAGTCGAGGCGGCACGGAGCAGGGGTTATAAGTTTATATGCATCACCGACCACTCGGTTTCCGAAGCAATCGCCCACGGTCTAACGCCTGCGCGATTAGCCAGGCAAATCGAGCGGATTCGCAGGGTCAATGACCGATTGAAGGATATAACGGTTTTTGCGGGCGCCGAGGTCGATATACTCGCGAATGGTTCCTTAGATTATGACAACAAGCTATTGGCCGAATTAGATTTCGTTATCGGCTCGATTCATTCCGGTATGACCGGCCCGCGCGAGAAGGTGACAACCCGCACGCTGAAGGCGATGGATAATCCTTACGTCCACTGCATCGGCCATCCGACAGGCCGGCTCATCGGCGAGCGCGAGCCGATGGATATTGATATTAGTGAGATAATCAAACACGCAGCCGAAACGCACACCGCGCTGGAGGTCAATTCAAACCCTTATCGGCTCGACCTCAAAGACGTCCACTGCAAAATGGCCGTCGAAGCAGGCGTTAAGTTAGCCATCGGCACCGACTCTCACAGGATGCCGCAGCTTGCCTATATCGGCTTAGGCGTCGCAACCGCAGGTCGCGGCTGGGCTGCGAAGGCCGACGTCCTTAACACACTGCCTTTGGCGAAGTTGAAGACCTGGCTGGCCGCCAAGCGAAAAAAATGAGCCGATATGACAATTGCGCCTCCCAAAGTTCTTTTGGCGAGCTTGCCGGGCGGCGGCGAAACAACCGCCGGTTTTTTTGTTGAAAATCCCCATAAAATGAATACACTGCCTTCTCTTGTGCCCGCCTGTGGTGAGCGAAGTCGAACCGCACCCTGTGCCGACTAATAGAAAGTTGAAAGGAGTGCATACGTGGCCGACAAGCAAATAAAGTTCTATTACAAAAACGTCCTGGCCGAGATAATCGGCACCGAACACGGCATAACCAAAGAGCAGCTTGATGCACTTGCCAAACAGACCACGCCTCTTGTCCCCAGAATCAAAGATGAAATTACTGGTGGCGCCACGCGCTATGGTCTTCTGCCAGATGACACACAAAACCTAAAGGCCGTCAAAAAGTTAGTCAGGCAGTTCAAAAACCGCTGCGAGAACCTTGTTGTCCTCGGCATCGGCGGCTCGGCGCTCGGCAATATCGCCCTGCAAACCGCTCTCAATCCTTATACCTATAACCTCGACAACAACCAGCGCAAAGGCCCGCGACTTTTCATTTTCGACAACGTTGACCCCGCGCAGTTCGGCTCTTTTCTGGACTTCATCACGCCCCGGCTCGGCAAGACCGTATTCAACGTCGTCAGCAAATCGGGCCAGACCGCCGAGACCGCCGCGCAATTTATGATTGTCTATAAGATGCTCGATGCAAGATTCGGCTGCGACAAGCTCAAAGACCGCATCGTCGCCACCACCGACCCGCAAAAAGGCACGCTTCGCAAGGTCGCAAATGACGCGGGCCTGTCCACGCTGGAGGTCCCCGAAGGCGTGGGGGGCAGGTTCAGCGTCCTTTCGGCTGTCGGCCTTTTCAGCGCCGCAATGTGCGGCGTAAACATCGACAAATTATTGGCCGGCGCTCGCGATATGCACGCCCGCGTGACGAATCCCGATTTTTTCAAGAACCCCGCCGCCGTCAACGCCGCCATTCAATGGCACTACTACAATCGCGGCAAAAAAATATCCGTAATGATGTCTTACAGCTACGCCCTTAAGGATTTTGCCGACTGGTATCGCCAGCTCTGGGCGGAATCGTTAGGCAAAAAATTCGCCCTCGATGGCTCCGAAGTTTACCTCGGCCCCACGCCCGTCAAGGCGCTCGGCGCCACCGACCAGCACAGCCAGGTCCAGCTATACCGCGAAGGCCCAAACGACAAGGTCTTTACCTTCCTCGAGGTCCAGAATCACGGCAGGAAACTCAAAATACCTTCGCCGCCCGCCTGCGCACGAGAACTCGGCTACCTCGCTCGCAAGGATATGGGCGAGCTGCTCAACGCCGAGAAAAAGGCCACCGAATACGCCCTGTGCGCCAGCAATCGTCCCTGTTTGACAGTGCTGTTCCCCAAGGTCGATGCCTATACCGTCGGCCAGTTCATTTTTCTGTTTGAGGCGACAACGTCATTTGCCGGCGCGTTGTTTGGCATAAACACCTACGACCAGCCCGCTGTCGAACTTGGCAAACACGCCACCTTCGCCTTAATGGGCAAATCCGGCCAATACGCCCCCGACAAATCATACTCCGACTTCGCCAAAGAGATTCACGCCAAAACTGAACTCGACGCTGCTTTTGTGATTTAATCCTGAACGTTTAGCCCCTCGTAGCGCAGCGAAAACTTCCTCATCCCCCCGGCCCTCCCCGGGAATCTGCTTGTATGGCCTCGCAACAGGGGACCCATTCTCCAATCCGCAATCCGCAATTCCCCCTTTCCCCTTGTTTCTACCGACAATCCAGAGGATAATACTTGTCACGGCGTAGCCGGAATCACAAAAGCAGGAGTTACGCACCTTTGACCCCGAAGCCGAAATGCCCCGTTGGCCCGCCGAGTAATACGGCGATGGCGGTACTGTGAAAGGAACCACGGATAAGCACGGATTAGACGGATTTTTATTTAGGCACAGAGATGGCTCAATCCATTCAAGCGTCCCATAAATTTAATTGTCGTTTTTTTAGGCTGTCTGCATACTCTAGGTCTTGAAATTGCCACTTGTCATCTTCGATAAAACTTTCACTCATACAGAATGAATTACGCCATCTACTGTTCTGCATTCGTGCGTAACCCTGTTTATACCGTTTGACCAATTCCTTAACCGGTTGGGCTAACGCTATTTGTGCTTGAATTTTTCCTTGCCCTAAAAAACCGAATGCTGTACGAAACGAGCCCACAAATAAATCTGTTAATTGAAGTAGCTGACAATCATCATATTCTTGGCTGCTATCTTCTCGATGATCAGAAGTGTTATCATCGATTGGACAATTTTCTTTAAACTGACAGTAATTCCTTAACCCATTGGGACGACCAACTATTCTATCGGGATCAACATTACGGTGATAGTGCTCATGACCATCAAAGTGTATTTTCATGATACATGCATGATTGTCCTCCGAGAAGAGATAGTGAAGTCCGCCTTTGGCCGCAGTTCGAAAAGAAGTTTCTACTTTGCCACCATAATCCAGTGAATCATACATGTTTCCAAACTGGTCTCTGTCCCGTAACAATATGAACTTTAGGCCAAGAGAATGCCTTCCAACGATGTCGTCAAATATTGCGTATTGCTTTTTGCCTTGGATTGTCTCACCTGTACAAATTTGATGAGGATATCTGGAGTTGAACTTAGTTATCAAGCTGCCAATCGCAAAATCAAGCCAAGCTTCAGAACAATGGAACTTCCTATTAAAAGCATCTATTCTTGTGAACCTCAGAGGATGTTCATAACCTACATATAACCTAACTTGTTTGAGGTGGTTGATAATAAGCGATTTTGTAACTGTCGGCACTAATAATATGCCGTGCCAGTAACCGTGTTCCTTGGATTCGTCATGGTATAATTCATAATCCATAATTTAGAAATATTACCTTATTGTAGTTATTTCTCTGATTCATCTTCTTGACAAAGAGGAAGAGCCTTTATCCTATCCTCAATCAACTTTGGGGAAACTATACCTTTAGCCTGTGCCTCTCGTTGTAAATTCCCAACATCCTTGACCAATTCAGCTATTGGAAGTTCTTTGGCTCTTCTGTCCTGCGGAGGATTTAGTTTCTCTGCTCTGTCTAATTCAATCGCTCTTTCGCGCATATCACCCGGGATATCTCTCTCACATTTTGTTAGTATCTCTAAGAATTGCAACGAAAAGAAATTATCAATCTGAATACGTCGCTTTGCTGTGTGCGCAAACTTACCGATTATTCTACAGATATTATCCCGATCGTCAGGTGTTAATTGGTCAACGAATTCATATTCTTCTATTTTTTTAAGAGCCAATATTATTGGCTCTAATGAGTCGACCGTAATAATGTAAACATTGTAGTCAGCCATATTAAATGAGAATTCCTCGACTACACGCACGGTATCTGAGGGAATAACAAGAAACATTTCCTTTTTAACTTTCTCTTGCTTAGCATACTTCTGCAATTCTTCAGCTTGCCTATACACGTAGCTATAAAATCCATCAATATCATCTTTGGCTGGCGCTTTCGCATCAAACACTACATATTCATCACATATCATTATTGTGTTATCCGGATTTCCTTTAAATGGCACTTTATCTACGTACTCAATATTATTCTTTTGGCAGATTTGTTTTATAATATCCTTTACGTGTTGCTGATGTAATTGCCAATTCTTTTTATAACCCTCCATTCTTTTAATATCGGCTTGGTGCTGTTGTTCTTTCTCTTGTGCTCTTTCCTCTTCTATCCGCCTCTGGGTTCGGTCCAGAGTAGCAGACTTACTCTCGTATTGTTTCGTCAGATTTGATTCTGATTCTTTCAATCCACCTATTTCCTCTTTGAACTGCGAAACCTGTTGAGACAGCGATTCGACTCTCTCCTGTAAACGAGCAAGTTCATTCTGCTTCGTTAGAAGATTCTTCTCCCCTTGTTTTATTATCTCACCTTGGACAGATACCATCTTTTGTAGTTCTTTTACCGTCGCCTTCTCACTATCTAGATTTGTCTTGAGTTGCTCAAGCTCTTTCTCTGCTTTCGCATTACCAACCTTAAGTTGCTCGTTTTCTTGCCGTAGCGTGGCAACGCTAGTTCTTCCCTGCTCAAGCTCATCAGCATTCCGTCCGAATGATTCAACCAGCCTCCTGTATTCCCCATAAGCCTCATAGCTCAACGCCTTTATGGGTGTCCATCGCCATGGAAAGACGCGATCCCAGAATGTTGCACTCTTAATTTTATCGAAGAATAGGCTCAACTTTTCGAACATTTCAGCCATTGTCTAATTCCTTTCTATGCCAACCACTCAATGTCTCCCCTCGAAATGCCCCCACAATACCCCAAACCCCGTCTTTCGTCAATTATCGCTTTAACCTCGTCGTCCTTTTGGCGGGTTTCCCTGTCTTTTACCCGCCATTCGTCTGGCGGGCCGGCGGAATCCGCGTCCAAAAATCGCCAATCTGTCCTATTGTCTTTTTGTAATGCTGTGCTAAAATCCGCGAAGCCCCCGCGTCTCGTTTTGAGAAGCAAAACGGCGGGGGGTGTTAGCTTGCCTGCCCCGCCTGCCCCAGCAATTCGTTGGCTGGGGGCAAGCAGTAAGCGAGGGTCCGGCGGGTGTCTTTGAGCTTGGTTTGATGGGGTCGAAATACCTGTAGTGAGCGGAGTCGAACTATGAATTACGCGGTGATTATGGCGGGAGGGACGGGCAAACGGCTGTGGCCTTTGAGCAGAAAAAACAGACCAAAGCAGGTCCTCAAGCTCTTCCAGGGCCAGACGCTGCTTCGCCTCTGCTTCGAGCGCCTCGCCCCCATATTCGACGCCCGCAACATCATCGTTCTGACAAACGCCGGCTACGCTGATATCGTCCGCGAGTCCGTCGCCGGCCTCCCGCACAATAACGTAATCGCCGAGCCGGTCGTCCGGGACACCGCGGGCGCCATCGGCCTGGCCGCGGCCATCCTCACAAAACTCGACCCCGACGCCTCTATGGCTGTTGTGACGGCCGACCAGATGATTGAACCCGCTGAAACCTTCCGGCAGGCCCTCAAAGACGCGCTGGCCTTCGTCAACGCCAATCCGGATTGTATGATTACCTTCGGCATCAAGCCCACGTTCCCCAGCACCCAGCTCGGCTACATAAAGTGTTCCGCACCCAGCAGGTGCCCCAAATGTAAGAACGAGATATATACCGTTGACAGCTTTAAGGAGAAGCCGAGCGAGGAGACCGCCCGCCGATACCTCGCCGAGGGCAAATACTTCTGGAACTCCGGTATGTTCGTCTGGAAGGCGAAAACCATTCTGGCACACCTCAACGAATTTCTGCCCGACGCCGCAGAACCCCTCAAGAAAATCGCGGCTGACTGGGACGGCCCCCAGCAGAAGAACACCCTCGAAGATTACTTTCCTCGCCTGCCCAAAATCAGCATCGACTTCGCCGTGATGGAAAAAGCGCCCCACGTCCACGCCATCAAGCTCGACTGCCGCTGGCTCGACCTCGGCTCGTTCGCTGCCCTTGCCGACATAATCAAATCCGACAAAAACAACAATATCGTCGTCGCCAGCCAGACGGAGCTGCTCGACTGCGAATCCAGCATCTTCGTGACCGAGGATGCCGGACACCTGTTAGCAGCAATCGGCCTCGATAATATGGTCGTCGCTCACAGTCCGGACGCGACGTTAGTATGCCCCATTGACAAGGCCTATCGGCTCAAAGAATTGCTCGAGCTTATCGAGAGCCGAACCGGCGACAAGTTCCTGTGAGCGGTACCAATGAGCCGGTGATACGTTAAACGGTTGCGGTTGCGCGGCTCGTTACGGTTGCGTTGACCGTCCGACGTTTTGACGACAGACGAGACGAGTAGCGCAACCGATAGACGAAATACGCAACCTATGGATGTTGATAGCAAATGCGATACCTTGCAATCGATTACGGAACCAAGACAACCGGCTTAGCCATCTGCGACCCCACGGAGACAATCGTCTCGCCTTTAGCAGTCCTGCCTACTGCAAAAGACCTGGTCGATAAAATACTCGCGATTGCCCACGACGAAAATGTCGAAGCCGTCGTCCTCGGCCTACCCCTGAATATGGATGGCACTTCCGGCCCACAGGCAAAAATCGTTCAGGACTTCGCCGACAAGCTTAAAAAACAACTCGAAATTCCGATATGCTTTCAGGATGAGCGATTGACCACCTTCGCCGCGGAGGAAAAGCTCGTCGCAAGAGAATTAACGCGTAAAAAGAAGCGTGCCCGGCTTGACGCCGTGGCAGCAGCCGAAATTTTGCAGGCGTTTCTCGATTCGAAACACTCAAAATAAATCACGTATTACGCCCTTCGGCGGGTAAACCCCCAGGATAAACCCGGGGGCTAACCAACTCTGCATTAAAATGCGGGGTTAAATTTTATAAGGAACCTCATATATTAGGCGGGGCCGAGTTTGTGGTCTGAGCCGAGGGAGTAGAGGCGTTTTTTGCGTTTGGCGTTGACGTGGGAGCAGATGACCCGGCCGACGAAGGTAATGTGGTCGCCGGTGGAAATCTGCTTAACCAATCGACATTCGAAATTAGCCACGGCGTCGGTGAGCAGCACAGAATCAATCTTTTTGGCAGGAGCGGTCTTACACTTGAACTCTGCGAGTTTGTCGGTGTCTCTGCCTGAATGTGAGCCGAAGAATAAGGCGGCCCTGGCCATATCGGAGGATGGGTAAACAATTGTGAAGCACTTTGAATGGCGGATACATTTGACGGTATAGTGGCCTTTATAGACGCCGATTGCCATCATCGGCGGGTCGCCTGAGGCAAACATTGTCCAGCCGAGGGTGACGGGGTTGGCTTTGCCGGTTTTATCCTTTGCGATTGCGATAACGACTTGTTCGGGGTATTTGGTCTTAATCGCCTGCTCAAATTTGACCTTCTTTTGCATTGCCTTTCTCCATAAACGGACGTATATTAGCGGTTTGATATTACACGGGAGATTATAGTTTATGGGCTGGTTGCGGCAAGAAGGAAGTACGGACACGATTGGCTTTATCGGCGCGGGGAATATGGCAGAGGCGTTGATAAAGGGCGTCATAAAAGCAAATCTTTATAAGCCGAAGAATATTCTGGTAAACGATATCCGTTCGGACCGGCTGGAGCTGCTTACAAGGCAGCACCGGGTGCAGGCATCGGTCAATAGTGCCGCGTTGGCGGCCCAGGTAGATGTGCTGGTTTTGAGCGTCAAGCCACAGAATATGGCCGAGGCACTGCAGGCAATAGAAGGACACGTCAAGCACAGCACGCTGGTTATTTCCATCGCAGCCGGGATAAAAATCGCCAAAATCGCAGCCGTGCTCGGTGATATTCCGATAGTTCGCGTTATGCCCAATACGCCGGCATTGATTAGCGAGGGCGCAAGCGCGTTATTTGCCAACAGCAGGGCAAGGCCGATGATGCACAAGGCAATATCGTTGTTCTCAGCCGTCGGCAAAACGGTCATTGTGGATAATGAAGACCTGATTGACGCGGTGACGGCAATCAGCGGGTCAGGCCCGGCTTACTTTTTCACGCTGATGGAAGAAATGATTAAGACAGCGCACGATATGGGGCTGCCTGCTGAAATCGCCAAGATTCTGGTGCTTCAGACCGCAAAGGGGGCCGCTATACTCGCAATCGAAGGAGATAAACGCCGTGAAAGCCCCGGTGAGCTGCGGCGCAAGGTGACAAGCCCCGGCGGGACGACGGAGGCGGCGTTAAAGGTCTTCGCGTCGCGCAATTTTGGGCCGTTTATTAAAGAGGCCCTTACCGCGGCCCGTGACAGAAGCAGGCAGTTGTCCGGCGGTTCGACGTAGCCGGCCGCAGGGCGGTTCGACCCCTTCGACTGGTTCGACAAGCTCACCACAGGCAAGCTCAGGGCAGGCGGTTCGACAAAGCTCACCACAGGCCAACTCACTCGACCACAATCGCCTCGACGGGGCATTCGTCGGCGGCCTGCTGGACGGCGTCCTCGTGCTCTGCCGGAACATCCTCGACCTTTACCTGGGCCATATCGGAGCCCATCTCGAAAACCTCCGGGCAGGTATCGCAGCACAACCCGCAAGCCGTGCAGGTGTCTTCAATTCGCACTTTCATATCTTCTCCCTTATCCGGTCTTAACGACTCACCCTGTAATATCGTATTAGCTTTTTGGCTTAAACCGTTCAAGCAAAATTTGTGGAAATTATCGGGTCACCTGTTATACTGCAACCGTCAGAATAGTAAATTGTAAATGAAAAACAGTAAATGCGATTTACCGGCCGGGTCCCATGCAGACCGACCCGTTAACCTGGTCAGGCGGGGAACCGAGCAGCCATACGCGGTGTCCGGCCGTGCCGTGGCAAACCCGGCCGATCTGTTATTTTTTATTTGATATTTTCAATTTTTTATTTTCAAGACGATGGACCGTGAGGAATTGAAAAGGCGGACAAAGGAATTCTCGCATCGTTGCGTCAAGCTTGCGATGGCGTTGCCGGATACACCTTTGGGAAGGCACGTTCGGATGCAGTTAATAAAATGCGGCACATCGGTTGGAGCAAATTATCGAGCTGCCTGCATTGCTCAATCGCGGGCAAGCTTTACCGCAAAATTGAATATTGTCCTGGAAGAGACAGATGAGAGTTGCTTCTGGCTTGAATTTGTTATAGATGAAAAGCTGCTTCCGCAGTCGCGTGTGAATCCTTTATTGGGCGAGGGCGGGGAGTTAACTTCTCTTTTTGTGTCTTCTACAAAAACGTTGCGAAGTAAAAAATAGAAAATAGAAAATAGAAAATAGAAAATTACATATGGCCTATACGGTTTTGGCACGCAAATATCGTTCGCAGACCTTCGACGACGTGGTCGGGCAGGACCCGATTGCCCAGACGCTGAAAAATGCGATAAAAACAGGCAGGGTGGCCCACGCTTATCTGTTCACGGGTACTCGCGGCGTCGGCAAGACGACTATGGCCAGGATTCTGGCCAAATCCCTGAATTGCCTGTCTGTGAAGGAACCCACGCCCGAACCCTGCTGCAAGTGCGACAGCTGCGTTGCGGTCAATCTCGGCGAAGACATCGACGTCATCGAAATAGACGGGGCGTCGAATCGAGGGATTGACAACATTCGTGAGCTTCGCGACAACGCGGTTTATCGGCCGGCACGCGCCCGATTCAAGATTTACATCATCGACGAAGTTCATATGCTTACGGCGGAGGCGTTCAACGCGCTGCTGAAGATTCTCGAAGAGCCGCCAAGCCACGTCAAATTCATTTTCGCCACGACCGAGCCAAGCAAGGTGCTGCCGACCATTCAATCGCGATGCCAGAGATTCGACTTCAGAAACATATCCCCCAATCAAATTGCCCGTCAGCTCGAAAGCATTCTGGAGCAGGAAAAGATAAAATACGACAAAGGGCTTGCGTTGCCCCTGGCGAAGATGGCCAACGGCTCGATGCGGGACGCGATTAGTTTGCTTGACCGGCTCATCAGCACAGGCACAGAACCGCTGACGACGGAGCTGCTCGAAGAATACCTCGGCTGTCCAAACAGCGAAAAGGTCTGCGAGCTTGCTGCCGCCATAGGGGATTCAAACACGGCGGCGTCGCTTTCCGCGGCAGGCGACTTGACGAATGCAGGATTAAGCGAGGTCCAGATTGCCGACGCCTTAGTCGATTATATGCGAGACCTGATGGTCATAAAGGCAACGGGGACGGATAGCGAGCTGGTAATCCTGACCGAGCAGCAGAGGAAGCAGGCCGAGCAGATTGCGGAGAAGTTTGACATAGCCGGTCTTGTTTACGGCATTACAACACTCGAAAAATTGCGCTGGTCGCTGAAGAACAGCGACTCCGCCAGGCCCCTTCTGGAAGCGACCATTATTCGACTGACGGCGAGCGAGCATTTCCTCAACGTTGACCAGTTGCTCTCTCAATCGCCGCCTCCGGATAAAAAAAAACTAACGGCTGACCGGCACACGCCCCCGGTCGCGGAGCAACAGCCGCAAAGCAAAGCGGATTCGCCGCAGATTAGTAACCTGGACTCGATAAGAAACAACTGGCAGAAAATCCTGACGGCTGTCGGCGACCGGCTGGGACCGGGCACGGCTGGGTTGCTGAGTTGTGCACGGCCGGGGAGTTTTGAGAACGGCGTTTTGACGCTCGAGTTTGACGCGTCCTCTGCTGTTCAGAAAAAAATGTGCGAGAGCAATGGCCGCATCGAGCAGATAGAGTCGACCCTTCGCCAGCTTTGGGCAACGGATGTCAGGATTGAGCTGCAGATTGCCGAAGGCCGAACCGAGGCCGTTGAAACGCCGGCACAGACCACAACCAGAAGTCAGAAGCAAAATGAAATAATAAACGACCCCGCCGTCAAGACCGTCCTTATGGGCCTCGACGCCACTATCACAGGCATCGAAGACACTCAATAACCGCGTGCGGGTCTGTTAGTATTTCGAGACGTTCGCCTGCGGCATTGCTCCGGTGGCGAGGAAGACGATTCGTTCACAGATGTTGGTGACGCGGTCGGCGATTCGCTCGAGATTATGCGAGGCCCAGATAAGTGGCGTCGCCTTCGATACCAGCGTGGGGTCTTTAATCATAAGCATCAGCAGGTCGTGATAGGCCTGGTCGTATAGTTTGTCGACCTCGTCGTCTTCGTCGCAAATGGCATTTGCAGTTTTGGCGTCCCTGTTGACAAAAGCCTGCATACTTCGTTTGAGCATACTGTTGGCCTTTTCCGCCATTTGGGGCATAAACATCAGTGGCCTGACAAGCGGCTCGCCGCCGAGCATAGTCACTATCTTGGCAATTCCCTCGGCGTAATCGCCCATACGTTCGAGATCGGTAATTATGCTCAGGACCGCGATGATTTCGCGCAGGTCGGTGGCAACCGGCTGCTGCAACGCGATAAGGTTGATGCACTTTTCCTCGATTTGCCATCGCTTCTTGTTGACAAGCAAATCGTCGTTGATGATTCGTTTGGCCTCGTCCACGTCGCGGTCTTCCAGTGCCTTTACTGACCTGCTGGTCGCGGCGGCAACCATCTCGCTCATCGCGACGACGTCTTCGGTAAGCCCCTTAATGTGTTCCTCAAAACTTTTCCTCATTGTCATTGCCTCCATAGCTCAGCCGAAATGGCCGCTTATATAGTTTTCTGTAAGTTTTTCTCTCGGATTAGTGAAAATCTGGTCAGTGTCTCCGAATTCTATTAGCTGGCCCAGATATAAAAAGCCCGCGTAGTCGGATACTCTTGCCGCCTGCTGCATATTGTGAGTGACGATGACCAGGGCATATTCCTGCCTGAGCACCCGCAGGACTTCTTCAATTTTGAGGGTCGAAATCGGGTCAAGCGCCGAACAGGGCTCATCCAACAGGATTGTGTCCGGTTTGAGAATCAGCACTCTTGCGATGCACAGCCGCTGCTGCTGCTCCAATGAAAGTGTGCGTGCGTTCTTTCGCAGCTTATCTTTCAATTCGTCCCACAGGCCGACGTGTTCAAGCCCGTTACGGATTGCCTGCATAATGTCGTTTTTATTGTTGAGCATACGATGTATTCGCAGGCCGAACCGCAGGTTGTTGTATATCGACAGGTCGAAGACGTTCGGCCGCTGAAAAACCATTCCTACCTTTCTGCGCAGGGAAATCAAATCCGTGGCGGGGTCGAGAATGTCCCGCCCTTCAATAAAAATTTTGCCTTCGACTTTTATGTTCTCGATGAGGTCGTTCATTCTGTTGAAGCACCGCAAAAGCGTCGATTTGCCGCAGCCCGACGGACCTATGATTGCGGTGATATTGCGATGGGGAATGGTCATATTTATATCGTTCAGGGCAAGGAAATCCCCGTAATGCAGATTCAGGTTGCGTGTTTCTATTTTTGCCTCAAAGCTCATATTTATCTGCCCGTTGCGTATTATCCGAATCTTCCGGTTATATAGTCGTCGGTTCGTTTGTCTTTCGGGTTGGTAAACAGCGTTTCGGTCTCGTCTATTTCGACAAGCTCTCCCATAAGGAAGAAGCCGCATCGTTCGGTGACGCGAGCCGCCTGCTTGGTGTTGTTTGTCACGAGTATTTGCGTGTAATCCCTTTTCAGCTCCCGCATAGCGTCTTCGACCTTTGCGGTGGAAATGGGGTCAAGTCCCGAGCAGGGTTCGTCATAGAGTATTACGTCCGGCTCGACGGCCAAAGTTCTGGCGATGCAGAGGCGCTGCTGCTGCCCGCCGGACAGTTTGGTCGCGGGTGTATCGAGCCGGTCCTTGACCTCGTCCCAGAGGTATGCCTTTTTCAGGGCGTTTTCGACAATATCCCGCACGGTGTCTTTTTTCGTGATTCCGTGGACCTTCGGGCCGTATGCGATATTGTTGAATATGGTGATTGGCAGCACCTGCGGCAGAGCGAAAATGATGCCGATTTTTTTCCGCAGGATGCTGTCACTTATTTGTTTGATGTCGGCGCCCTCGAAGAAAATCCGGCCCGTCTGCGAATATGAGGCGTTGAGGTAATTGAGCCGGTTGAGCGCCCGCAGAAAGGTGGTCTTGCCGCTGTTTGCGGGGCCGATGATGCCTAAAATCTCGTTTTTGGAAATTTCAAGGTTGAGATTTTTCAGCGCCGCGGCCGAGCCAAACGAGCAATTAAGGTCAACGGTTTTTATGACGGCATCGGCTACCATTGTTTTTTCTTCCTGTAGTGTGCGCGGAGGATTATGCTGACCAGATTCATCAGGAATACCAGGGCAATAAGTACCAGACCCGTGGCAAAGCTGAGCTTGGCGGGCATATTCGGCACCTGAGTGGAGATAACGTATAAATGATACGGCAGGGCCATAACCTGGTCGAAGGCCGAGCGCGGCAGGCGTGGCAGATAAAACGCCGCAACGGTAAACAGAATCGGCGCGGTTTCGCCGGCCGCCCTGCTCAAGCTAAGCACCGTTCCGGTAAGTATGCCGGGAATCGAGTAAGGCAATACGCAGTAACGAACGGTCTGCCATTTGGTGGCGCCGAGGGACAAGCTAATCTCCCTGAAGCTTGCCGGCACGGATTCCAGCGCTTCTTTTGTAGCGGTGATAATCACCGGCAAGCTCATAATCGCCAGCGTCAGCGAGCCGGCCAGGATGGATGTGCCGAATCTCAGGAAAACCACGAAGAGCGTAAAGCCGAACAAACCATAGACAATCGACGGGATACCCGAAAGATTGACGACCGACAACTTCACCATCCGCGTAAAAAAGTTGTCCTTTGCATATTCCACAAGGTATATGGCCGAGAGTATCCCCAGAGGCAGCGAAAACAGCATCGTGCCGATTATCAGCAAAATGGTGCCTACTATCGCGGGGAATATCCCCCCTTCCTTCATTCCGTTTCGCGGCGACCGGGTGAGAAACTCCCAGCTCATTGCGCCGGCGCCGTTTTTCACAACGTAGAAAATCGTCAGCACTATCGGCGCCACAACCAGCAGCGTGATTAAGCCGAGTATCACAAAGGCGATTTTTTGACGTGCTCTGGCGGTCATTTTCTTGCCCTTCGCAAGCAGACATCGGCGATAAAGTTGATGACAAAGGTTATGATAAACAGAATCAGGCCGACGGCAAACAGCGCAAAATAGTGCTCGGAGCCGGCGACGGTTTCGCCCATCTCGCCTGCAATCGTGGCGGTCAGTGTTCTCAACGGCTGCAGCAGCGATTTCGGTATGACAGGAGAGTTACCCGTCACCATCATCACGACCATTGTCTCGCCTATGACCCTTCCTATGCCGAGCATCACCGCGGCGATAATTCCCGAAGAAGCCGACGGCAGCACAATTCGCCACAACGCCTGCCATCGCGTCGCACCAAGACCAAATGCGGCCTCCTTAAAGGCCTTCGGCACGCCTATAAGTGCATCCTCTGAAATGCTGATGACCGTCGGCAGCGCCATAAATGCAAGCAGCAAACTTCCCGTCAGGCCGCACATCCCCGTGCTAAGCCCCAGCGTGCTGCGCAGATACGGCCCAAGCCAGACGATGCCGATGAAGCCGAGGACGACGCTGGGGATGGCGGCCAGAATTTCAACCAGCGCTTTGAGGACGTGTTTGAGATGCGATGGCGCAACCTCGGCAATGAACATTGCCGAGCCGACGCCGAGTGGAACGCATATCACAATTGCGCCGAATGTGACGTAAAGCGAGCCCAACAGCAGTGGAACGATGCCGAATCTGGGCGGCTCCGATATCGGCAGCCATTTCGTGCCGAACAGAAAATCACGCACGCTGTATACGCCAAACAGCGAAAGCGAGTCCTTGAGCAGAAACAGGAATATCGAAACAACAAATATGATTACGGCTAAGCCGCTCAGCTTGATGCACGCTTCTATGATGAACTCTCTAATTCTCCTGGGCAATAGTTGTGTCTCCTACCCGGCTACGGCTCGGCGTCTTTGTTATTTCCGTGTCTTTGTTAATGCCTTCGCCGAGACGAGTTGGAACAAATCCTGTTTCGATGAACTGCTGCTGACCCTTCGGACCGAGAGTAAAATCAATAAAGAGCTTCGTCACGCCGTTTGGCTCGCCGTTGGTGTAAAAATACAGCGGCCGCGAGAGGGGGTATTTTTTCTGCATCACGTTGTTGACGTCAGGGAGGTAAAACTGGTTGTCTTTGGCGACAAACAGCGCCTTGGTCCTGTCTGAGACATAGCCCATACCGAGATAGCCGATAGCTGCTTCGTTGGTTGTGACCTCTTCGACAATCGCCTGCGAAGAAGACAACAGCAGCGTCTGCTCGGAAAATTCTTCGTTGCTGTCCTTTTTGCCCAGTCGGACGACCTCTTCCTTGAAATATATATGCGTGCCGGAGCTGACCTCTCGCGAGAGCGTGACAATAGGAATGTCCTTGCCGCCGAGCTGGCTCCAGTTGGTAATCTTGGCCGTAAAGATTTTATGCAGTTCTTCGATGGTCAATTTTTCGACGGGATTATCTTTGTTGACGATTACGGCTACCCCATCGTATGCCACGACAATCTCTTTGGGATTTACGTTGTGCTTATGTGCGACCTCTATTTCTTTGGGTTTCATTTCGCGTGAGGCGGTGGCGACGTCGCAGGTCCCGTTTATCAGCGAGGCGATACCCACGCCGCTGCCCCCGCCGGTTATCGCGACAAAGACGTGCGGATAATCCTTCATAAACTCTTCGCTGACCTTCTGTGCGGCGTTGACGATGGTATCGGAGCCCTTGACCTGAATAAAGCCGGTCGGCTCATTCGGGTCCACGGACTCACTGCAGCCGGCCGCCCCAATCGCCAGAATTGTCATCAAAATCAGGCGTTTCTCCATTGTGCCGGGATTTTAGCGGGTGGTTTGCTTTTTTGCAAGACGCCGGGTATGCTAATGTAGCGATTTTGATAAATTGAGCGAACTTATGACGGCCGGCTATACCGAAACAGTAAACAAACTTATCGAGGAGCTGGGCAAACTCCCGGGCATCGGCCCCAAGACCGCTGAACGGCTCGCCTTCCATATTCTAAAATCGCAGAAGCCGGAGGCGCTGGCCCTTGCCCAAGCCATCAGCGACGTTAAAACCAAAATCAAGCAGTGCAAAATCTGCTACAATTTCGCCGAGACGGACCTCTGCCCGATTTGTGCAGACACACGCCGGGACAAAAGCAGAATATGCGTCGTGGAACAGCCCAAGGACGTGATTGTTCTGGAAAAGACGGGCCAGTGCAAATGGGTTTATCACGTTTTAGGTGGCCACATCGCCCCGCTGGACGGCGTCGAGCCGTCTGACTTGACCATTGACAAACTCGTAGAGCGAGTCAAAACGGGTGGTGTCGAGGAAATTATTATGGCCACAAACCCCAATATGTTAGGCGACGGCACCGCCTTTTATATCAGTTCGTTATTAAAACCCACAGGAGTCAAAATCACTCGCTTAGCTCGCGGACTCGCCACCGGCTCAACGCTCGAATACGCTAACTCCAGAATGCTCGCCGACGCCATCACCGCCAGACAACCGCTGGAATAACCTGCGCGGACTCTTCGCCTTTTGGGCGGTGTTTCCATCGGCGGTGAAGCCACCAGTATTGGGTCGGGTCCTCGCGGACAAATTCCTCGATTGCCTTGGTGTATTCGGCTGTCACCCACCGCAGGGGGTCTTTTTTGTCGGCCCATTCGCTGGGGAAGATTATTCGCTGGATGCCTGCTTCGAAGAAGAACCGGTCGTCTATCCTTCGGGCGTAACCAACAGCGATAGGGATATTGTTCGTCAGGGCGAGTAGCCCGATACTTTTATAGGTGCTGGCCTTTCTGCCAAAGAAATCCACGAAGATTCCTTTTTCGCCAGCGTCCTGGTCGGCTATGAAGCACAACGTCGCGCCCGTAGAAGCGACCCTGTCAAACAGTTCTGCTGCGCCCTTTTTGTCGATGATTTTCTGTCCCGCGCGCTGGCGCACGCCATACAGGTATCTGCTTATGAACGGGTTATCCAATGGCCGGGCAATGCTGTAAACGTTGAACCCGAAAAGACCCATCATATAGCCGAGGATTTCGAAGTTGCCGTAATGGGCACTGACAAGAATCAATCCTTTGTTTTCCCTGCTGAGCCATTTTACACGCTCGACGTTTTTGAATCGTGAGTATTGTCGCCAGTTGTGCTTCTTGACTAATCGCGGCGTAAAAATCACGTCAACCGCGAGCATCACAATCTGCTCGAAGCTCTTTTGTCCCGTCGCCTCGTCCCAATTTTCGGTTTTGTCCTGGTAGCTCGCAGCGAGGTTTTCCAACGCGCGTGTTCTGCCTCTGTGGTAGTGTCGCCAGAGCAGCCGGCCTAAAAAGCGGGCGAATCTGAGATTGGTCTCAACATCAAACACAAGAAGAATGGCGACGAGGATTCGCAGACCGACGTAGGCCAGCCAGTCGAGGACGACGTTGCGTTTTTTTTTGGGCTTCTTTCTTTTGACAAAGACCGGGCTTGTCATAATCGTTTAGCCCCGCACCTATTTTGAAAAACCAACATCGATTGTATGCGAGGGTCTGTTTGGTCAAAGCACCTCAAGACAACCACGAAAGCCAATTCCTCAAAATAGGTGCGGGGTTTTTTATATCACTTCCAGCCGGCGCAGCGTCATCTTCGCCCATCGCATACTCCGTATCTGTGCAGTCAACAGCAGCAGCAGCACCAGCAGCCAGTAGCCGACGAAGCGAAGATAGAAAGAAAGCACGAAGGCAAGCGACGTCTTCGGCACCTTGCAGGCGGCGATTAGCTCGGCCGGCGTGAACATCGCGCCCGCGAACACCGGTGCGAACAATAACTGCCAGGGAAGCAGCAATATAACAAACACTAATGACACAAAGAACGCCCTTGCGATGTGCCTGATGCCCCCCAATCGGCCAATCAGCGAGACCTTGAGCGAAAGGAGCATCGTCAGGCAATAAAGTGCCGCACCGGGTATGAGCACAAAATCCAGAAAGCGAACCATCGCGGCTACGTGTTTTACCTTCAGCTCGAACCAGAATCCAATTGGGGTCTGCTGGGGCAGATTCGGCTCTGCGGGCAGCTGTTGCGTTTGCATTTGAGGCGTCTGCACCGCCGCGTCTTGCTGTCGCCCGCCGGCAGCGGTGGCTGCGTTGGCGTCGCCGGCAATCTCCTTTGCGGCCTGCTTAATTTTGTCCTCGGCTGTCTCATCCCCTGACGCCGGCACGGCTGGAGCGCTGCCCTCAACTGCCAGCCCCAATAATCCGGCGGGCCGCCCCGCCTCGTCAGCCCTGACTAATTTGAGATTCATCATCCAGAACAGACCCTGCAAAAGCAGCAGGCACAAAAGGACGATTACAAACAGGAAGTTCTTCCAGCACCGAATTACGCTGACTGCTTCCAGACAATCGGTTGTATCAATCAGATTACCTGTCCTCGGCTCTTGGTTCATTGTCTCACTCCCGCTCTCAGGCCTTGGTTTTTCTTCAAATTCAAATTCCATAGCGGACACCATTATGCCCGGTGCCTGCCGCCGGTTCAAGCTTTTTTTCGCGCACCGGCAAGCGGGCTTACCCGCCGTTCGTTTGGCGGGGTCATAAAAATTGTATGGCGTGGTTTTTCTACGAACCACGAACAACGAACAAACACCTTAGTCTTCAGCCAATACGTCAGCCCGCCCTCGGAGCAAACTTGCTGTCGGCCTCGCGCTGTTTGTCGAGCACCTTGGCGCTAAGCTGCCGACGAACCGCCGCGGCCTCAAGCATACCGACATATTCATCGTCACCCTGCGAACTGATGACAGGGATACATTCAATACCGTGCTGTTCCATTTCCTCAAGTGCCTGCGATAACCTGACATCCGGTGTTGCTTTCGCCGTTACTGGTTCAGCCAGGTCAAGCGCCACAAGCCAGTCATTAAGTTCCCCTTTGGCAAAAGTATTTCTTATGCCGGCAAGAGTGATGATGCCCATAAGCTTCTTACCGGCGTCCACCACGGAATAATGAAAATTGCTCGTGCTGCTGAACACCTCGATGACATCCGCCAATGGCATCCCGGCAGGAATGGCAGGCGCCTGGGTATCCATAACATCACTTACCCTGCAGGTTTTGATGAGGTCTTCCTCGGTGACATTGAGGCCCAGTTCGCCGGCTTTGCCCGCACCGTACTTGACGCCTATCGGGCCAATCATCTGAAGTAAGAAGGCCCCGATGATAACCACCAAGAGCATAATCGAGCTTATATCACTTTCAAATCGGGTGCTGGCCATAATCAATAAGCCGACTGCTATGCCGCCCTGCGGATACAGACAGAAGCCGAGATACTTTCGAATACCTTTAACCGCGCCGGAGAAATAGCCGCCCAGATAGGCGCCGAGGGTCTTGCCGGATATGCTGCCGCCTACATACGCAGCCACAAGCCAGGCGATTTTCGCATCCATATAAGAGACATTAACTCTCGCCCCAACCAGAACAAAGAACAACACATACATCGGCGTAAAGAACTTGTGTACAACTTCAAAGCTCATGTCAACCTTCTTCGATTTTGTGTTTACCAGCACCACGCCGAAGGCCATACAAGCCAATATCACGTCTACCTTAAGACCCATCGCAAGACCTATAACCACCATTACGCTGCTCACTGTCACGTGGAGCATCTTGTCGGCGTTCTCCACCCGCCTCAAAACCCAGGCCACTCCGAGACCAGCCGCTCCTCCGACAATCAGAGCGCCCAGCACTTCATAAAGCACGCCGGTCAACGCCGAGAGAAACCCGACTTCCTGATGTCCGGTCACAACTCCTGCGACACTGACGCTGAGGCCGTAAAGCACCAGAGCAAGAGCGTCATCCAGCGTGACAATCGCCGTGAGCATAGATGTCAAAGGCCCCCTCGCTTTGTACTCCCACAGGACGGCAATGGTTGAGGCGGGGTCCGTCGCCGAACATATAGCGCCGAACACCACGGCTACCGCCAAAGCGGTTTCCCAATTCGAGAAATACCACATCGCCAAAAAGCTGAAGACCCCCACCAGGACAAAGGCGGTGACACCCTCAAAGAGCAGGACTATGGGGACCTGTTTGCCGAACTTGACGAATATCTCCCGTTTTAACTCGCCGCCGACAAGAAAACCTATAATACCCAGCGCAAAAAGATTGAACGGCTCAAGCGACTCAACGGCCTTGGGGGGGATAATCCTGAGCACCGGCCCCAGGAGCAGCCCTATAGCCACATAGCCGACTACCTGCGGGATATGGAGTTTCTGAAACAACTTCGCCCCGACTGTCCCGCCAAAAATCGCAATACCAATCATCAGCAGAAAGTTAAAGCCCTGTTGCAGCGATATAATATGCCTCAAGAGTTCCATCGTGTTACCTCACCTCACCAACAAGTTATTACAAAAACCGTGCTCCGAATGCAGACCAGGAGCGAGCGAAAGGGCATTGAATTCCACATATCTACAGGCGATATAGGTGGGTGATGATAATACGAACGCCGGGTTTTTTCAACAGGATTATGCCCAAGCGCCAAACGCACAATTCACCGTCAAATAAACGTAAGTATTATACGACGTCGCCGGCCAGCGAAAACCGGGCTAAATAAAACCGGACACACCACGATAATAAAACATAAAGCAGTCCTGGTGTGCTTTTTCCCTATCTACCTCCGGGAGAAGAAAATACAGAAAGAGAAAAATATGAGCGATTTGAACGGATACATCAGGCCAGAATTGATTGTTCCGGATTTGACCGCCGCCACCAAGCGCGACGCCATCCGGCAGCTCGTGAACAGGGTCTTTGAGGTTTGTAACGGTCAACTGAAGGACCTTACAAGGGACTATGTATGCAAACAGGTCATCAGCCGGGAAAACCTTATGACTACGGGGGTCGGCAACAACCTGGCGTTTCCGCACGCCCAAATCGAAGGTTGCTCCGACCTGATTATCGCGATAGGCGTTTCGAAAACCGGCGTCGATTTCGACAGCAAGGATATGCAGCCCAGCAACATTATATGTCTTACAATCAGTCCCGCGGAGAAACCCTACATAAACCTGCAGGCAAAGGCCGCCCTTGCACGCATTCTGGTTCAGCAGGAAAACATCAACAGAATCCTCAAAGCCTCCGCCCCGGATGAAATCGCCCGCATTTTGACCAACTCCAGCGGCCAGCTGCACAAAAGCGTAGTGGCCCGTGAGATAATGCGGCCTGTCGCAAGATATATAACACTCGATACAACTATCGCACAGACAATGCGGATAATGCATCAAAGCCGTCTCGACATCCTTCCCGTGGTTGACGACGACAATATACTGCGGGGCCAGATATCATGCCCGCGGATTTTCTCATACGGCGTGCCGAACTTCTTCAAGCAGTTAAAAACGGTATCATTCGTTAAATATCTCGACCCTTTTGAAAAATACTTCAGATATTGCAAGGATTTGAAGGTCAAAGACCTTTACGACCCCTCGGTAGTTTCAGTAACACTGGAAAGCACCCTGATGGAAATTATCTTTGAGATGGCCACAAGATTCCGAAGCCGGCTTTATGTCGTGGATACAGGAAAGCTGGTGGGGGAAATCGACCGTTTCTGCATAATCGAAAAAATACTCTTCTCTTAATTCCTATAAATCGGGACTGGTGACAAAACTATGGACATCAAGGCAATCGCTTCCGTGCTCATTTTCGCCGGCGCCTACATCCTTATCGCTACCGAAAAGATAAACAAAACGATTGTCGCCGTCCTCGGCGGCGTTCTGATGCTGTGTTTCCATCTCGTTTCGTTCGACCAGGCAATGGCGGCCATCGACCTCAACGTCATCTTTCTGCTTGTGGGTATGATGGCGGCGATGTACATCCTCTCGCAGACCGGGTTTTTTCAGTGGGTCGCCGTCAGCATCGCAAAATACGCCAAAGGCAGCCCACTGCTCATTATGTTGCTAATGATAGTCGTCACCGCGGTGATTTCCGCGTTCCTCGATAACGTCACAACTGTCGTTTTGCTGGTGCCCGTTACAATCCTGATTTCGCAAATCCTCGAAATTTCCCCTGTGCCCTTCGTTATTACCGAGGCAATCGCCTCAAACATAGGCGGCACAGCCACTCTTATCGGCGACCCCCCCAACATCCTCATTGGGCTGCAGGCAGGACTGTCCTTCAACGATTTCCTTATCAATCTGGCGCCCGGAGTGCTGGTCATATTAGCAGTGTTTGTCGCAACAGTGCTGCTGGTGTTCAGAAAACAGCTTAACGTTCCCCGACAAGTGAGAGACCGTCTGACAGATGCCATTCCACATCTGGCCATTGTTGACGTTGCCACGATGAAAAAGGCGCTGGTCGTCCTTGGCGCTATGATGCTTGGCTTCTTTTTCCACACTCATTTGCACCTTGAGGCAGGCATCATCGCTCTGGCGGGTGGCATGATGCTTCTATTGATTTGCCGGGCCGAGAGCAACGAAGCCCTTATGCAGGTCGAATGGGGCGTGATATTCTTCTTCATAGGCCTTTTTATGATGACCGCCGCACTCCGGCACAACGGCGTGATTGCTTTCCTGGCCGATGGCATGCTGAAGCTGTCACGAAATAATCTTGCGGCTACCTGTCTGATTCTCCTGTGGGGTAGCGCGTTTCTCTCCGCCTTTCTTGACAACATCCCCTTTGTCATCACGATGGTGCCGTTGTTGAAAATGCTTTTTCCTCCCATCGCATTATCTATGGGCATTACCGACCCCCATCAAGTCCATCTGCAAGTGGCTCAACCTTTGTGGTGGTCGCTTGCTTTGGGTGCATGTCTGGGAGGTAACGGCACACTCATAGGGGCGTCGGCTAACGTCGTTTCCGCCCGAATCAGCGAGAAAAACGGCTATCCCATCAGCTTTATGCGGTTCACTAAATACGGCTTCTTCTTTATGCTACAGTCCCTTATTATCTGCACAATCTATCTCTGGTTGCGATACCTTCGATGATAAATTGGGGACATAGCTTTTGGCATTGTGCTCTGGCTGGCTCCGAACAACACAGTATTATCTTCGCGTATCTGTACCAGACCAGTCGTCGGTTTAAAACGGCGAGACGGCGGCAAAAACCAATGCCGGCTGACACCCACTGTCCGGGCATTCAATTTTTTCGCTTTATGTTCTGGCTCTGATTTGTATAATCTCATCTCAGAAAAGGCAAACGGAAGTTTTAATGGCTAATAGTAAGGCAAAATTTGCAATCTGGCTCGGTGTAACCACATTGACTGTGGGTATGCTGATTGGCTGTAAAGAAAAACCACAGAACGGAGGACAGAGGACAGAGGCCCCGGCTTCGCCGAAGGGCTACGCCGAGGCAAGCAGAGGACAGATAGCGGAAGATAATTCTCCGTCATCCGAACCGCCCACCCTCAAAGACATAGTCGCCCGCAGGAGAGGATGGGGGCCGGTTCAAACTATGTGGTATGGAAAAGAGGCGCCCGACTTTACGGTGACCGACATAACCGGCAAACAGCACAAGCTCAGCGACTACAGGGGCCGAAATGTAATACTTAACGTCTGGGCGACCTGGTGCAGACCGTGTCATATGGAAATCCCGCACCTGATTGAGCTGCTAAAAACCATCGGCGAAGACAAGCTGGCGATTCTGGGCATATCGTACATCGGGCCGATGAACTCTGCCGAAATAGTTAAAAGATTCGTCGAAACAAACCCGATTATCAACTACCCGGTGATTTCAATCGACGAGCAAAATATGCCCGAACCCTACAACCGCGCAAGGAGCATCCCCGCCAACTTCTTTATCGACCCGCAGGGAAGAATTAAACTGGCGACCGAAGGGGTGATGCCGCTGGCGGACGCCAAGGCCGTCATCGAAGCGGTTCGATAAACTCACCGCGGGCGAAACGCTGAATCTCGATACTCGATAAGGAAAACAGAAGACGGCGGCAGGGTGGGCTGTGCCCACCAAGTTCGGCAAAAAAGTGATGGACAAAAGGTATCATAAACCGTAGAATTGCTCGTTTGTAATGAGGTTCGTCTGACGGCTGGCATTTGAAAAAAAATGAGGTAATTACCTATGGCACATAAAAAGGGTCAAGGGTCAACAAGAAACGGTAGAGACAGCAATCCGAAATACAGAAGCGTTAAGCTGTATGGCGGAGAGGCGGTCAAGACCGGCGGCATCATCGTCCGGCAGTGCGGAACGAAATTCTTTCCCGGCAAAAACGTCCAAATCGGCAGGGACTACACGCTTTTCGCAACCGCCGCCGGCACGGTGCAGTTCCACGGCCGAAAAGTCCACGTCGTCTAAAAATCGACAAGTAAAATCCCGCTCAGGGCGGCACGCTCGCTCTTTTCTTCTGTCGTTAAATCGAAAACGGAGCTATCCGCTGAACGCTGTCCGCCAGACATTGAACCCCGCCCTGCCTGCTTCGACTGTTTTTTCAATATCCCGTTTTGAATGGGCCAAAGAGACAAACATCGCCTCATACGCGCTTGGGGCGATGTAGATGCCGCGTTTAAGCATTTCAGCGAAAAAGACCTTAAACCGCCGGATATTAGTCGATTTTACGTCTTCAAAATTTCTGACGGGCCGGCCAGTGAAAAAGCAACTCAACAATGAGCCGACGCGGTTTATAACAACGGGGACATTTGCCTCTCTGGCTGCCTCTTTCAATCCCTCGGCCAACATTGCGGACCTGCTTTCAAGTTTACCGTAGCAGCCGCCCCCGGCCAATATATCAAGCGTCGCGTTTGCAGCGGCGGTGGCGATTGGGTTGCCGCTAAGAGTTCCTGCCTGATAAACGGGGCCGGCTGGCGCGAGCATATCCATAATCCGGCTCTGCCCCCCTACCGCTGCCAAAGGCAACCCCCCGCCGATTATTTTGCCCAGGCAGGTGATGTCGGCCTTCACGCCGTAAAGCTCCTGCGCCCCGCCGAATGCAACGCGGAAGCCGGTAATGACCTCATCGAAAATCAGCACCGCCCTTTCAGCGTCGCATAAATCCCGCAACGACCGCAGGAACCCATCGGCCGGCGGCACAACACCCATATTCGCAGCAACCGGCTCGGTGAGGACCGCGGCAATTTTGCCTTTGTGGATACGAAAGGCCTTTTTTGCTGCGCCGATGTCATTATAAGGTATGACGACGGTGAGATTAGCTACGGCGGAAGGGACGCCGGCGCTTGACGGGACAGCGCACTCGGCGGCGCCGGAGCCGGCGGCGACCAGCAGCGAGTCGCCGTGGCCGTGATAGCAGCCGGCCATTTTAATAATCAAATCCCTTCGGGTATATGCCCGAGCCAGGCGAATGGCGGTCATAACCGCCTCGGTGCCGCTGCTTACCAGACGGACCCTTTCAATAGACGGGAAGGCATCGCATATCTTCTTTGCAAGTGCGGTCTCAGCCAGCGTAGGTGCACCGAAGGTGGCGCCTTTTGAGGCGGCGTCCCTGACGGCCTTTACGGCCGCCGGATGACTGTGCCCCAAAATCATCGGCCCCCAGGACCCGACGTAGTCGATATAAACGTTACCGTCGATGTCGTATATTTTTGAACCGCTCGCCCTGGCGATAAAAATCGGCTCCTGCCCGACGCCGCCGAACGCCCGCACGGGGGAGTTCACCCCGCCGGGAAGATACCGCGTCGCCTCGGCAAAGGCCGCCGTTGATGCTGCTCTGCGCAGCACAAGTTTTGAACGTCGCAACCGTCGTTTTGTCTTTTTCATTGGAATCGCTCTATTGGCCGGCGAATTCTACCCTCTTGCTTAACCTACGGCAAGTCCATACCTTGCAATCAAAGCCCTTAGGGTGCTTTTGTGCCAAAAATGGCTTGCATTCAGCCGGCGAAACGGGTATAATGACTTCATAGATTCGGAGAACAGATAACTATGGCAGGCATGTTTTATTCCTTAAAAGAGGTTACGGAAAAGCTCGGCAAGAGCGAGGACGAGGTTCGGCAGCTTGTCAAAGCCGGTCGGCTGCGTGAGTTCCGCGACGGGCCGAATCTGCTGTTCAAGGTCGATGAAGTTGCGACGCTGATGGGTGATACGGGTTCTATGACAATCAAGAAGGAAGGCGAAAAACCCGCTGCCCCGCAAAAGGAGCTGGAGGCCGAGACGGAAGAGATTCTGCTTGCGCCCGAGACGCCGGCCAAAGCCGGTGAGGAGCTTGAATTATCCGATGCCGACACCGCAATAGTCGAGGAAGGCATCAAGGTGCTGGGTGACACCGACGCAGCGTCAACCACAGAAGCCGCCGGTGAAGAGACATTCAAGGGGCTTAGGGAGTCGCCGGCAACGCCGGCGAAGGAGGCGTCACTTGAGGAAATTGAAGACGACGTAAACCTTGACCTAACCGGCAGCGGTTCGGGGCTTTTAGACCTGTCGCTGCAGGCCGACGATACGTCATTGGGCGGGATATTAGACGAGATTTACACGCCCGGCGGAGAAGGCAAACCCGCCGCTGCCGAGCCGGAACCGGCGGCAGGTGCGGCGATGGAGGTCGCCGCCGAAGCAGACCAGATGCTGTCAGCGGAACAATTCCCGGAGCCGCAAATAATGGCGCCGGCGGGTGCAGCGTATGTGGAGCCGCCGCCAGATGCAATGAGCAACTCGCTGGGAATTATGCTGTTTATACCTCTGCTTGCCGTCATTTACACGGCGATAGTCGCAATCGCCGGCATAAGCAACGTGACACCGGCGATTCTGAAAAGCATACAGGGCATGATTTGGTACGTCGCCATCGGACTGGCCGTCGCATCGGGCGTTATTGCAGGGGCGGGAGCAACGATGGGCGGCGAGAAAAAGCCCAGGACGCCAAAGCCGCCGAAGGCCAAGAAGGAAAAAGCACCCAAGCCAAAGAAAAAGAAAAAAGGCGAGGAAGCCCCGCCGCCGGAGCCGGAAGAAACACCCGCGTAAGGCGAAATCCGCGTCCAAAATCCGCAATCCACCCATCCTCAATTCGAAACTAAAAATCATCTATTGCCTTGCGTCTTCGGACTTCGGGGCGGGTCCTGGATAACAACATTCCAGGATTTCCGCTACGCTTCGATAGACAGCTATTGCAATCCGGGGGGCAATCACTCTAATATGTTCCGTATGTTCAAGAATATATCCATAATCGGCGACGGCGCTATGGGCACAGCTCTTGCGATGCTGCTGGCGGAGAAAAATGCCCCCGTGCGAATATGGGGTTATGACCGCGGGCAGCTACACCAAATCGCAACAGCGAGGGAAAACATCAAATTTTTGCCCGGCTACAAGCTGCCGGAGGCGATTATCTTTGAGCCGGACGATAAACACATTATGGTCGACGCCGATTTGATTGTCTCGGCTGTGCCCTGTCAATTTATGCGAAGCGTATGGACCAGGCTGAAGAAATTCACGCCTGAAAATATCCCGATATGCTCAGTGGCAAAGGGAATCGAAAACGGCACACTGCTTTGTCCCACGCAGATAATCGCCGACGTCCTCGGCGGCGCCGATGCGCGGCCTTTAGCGGCGTTATCCGGCCCGACCATTGCCGACGAGCTTGTACGGAAATTACCCGCCACCGCCTGCGCCGCCTCCGCCGACGGGCAACTCGCCAAAAAAATCCAGCAAACGTTCATCGCACCGTGGTTTCGCATCTACACCAATACTGACATAATCGGCGTGGAACTGGCCGGGGCAATGAAGAACATCATTGCAATTGCGGCGGGAATTATCGACGGCATCGGGGCGGGCGACAACGCAAAGGCGGCGCTATTGTGCAGGGGACTTGCCGAGATAAGCCGGCTCGGCGTGGCTATGGGGGCAAATCCACAGACCTTTTCGGGCCTGACCGGATTGGGCGATTTGGTGACGACCTGTATATCCCCGAAGGGCAGGAACCGCTCCTTCGGCGAGCGGGTGGGCAGGGGCGAGACGCCACAGCAGGCAGAGGCCGATACCGAGTCCGTTATCGAGGGAATCGCCACCTGCAAATCCGTCGTTGAGGGGCTGCTGGCGAAATATAAAGTCGAGATGCCGATTACCGAGGCGGTCTACGACGTCCTGTTTAGAAACAAGTCGGTGCAGGCGGCAATCGCGGAGCTGATGACCCGCCAGCTAAAAGCCGAGCATCCGACCGCGGCGAACCAAAAAGGTTGACTTTGGGCTTTCCTACGATAACATATTATCGACAGCCGGGGCGGTTAGCTCAGTTGGTTAGAGCGCCTGCTCGACACGCAGGAGGTCGTTGGTTCGAATCCAATACCGCCCATTGCCCTGCTCCTTTTTCAATGTCTGTCCTCAAATGGGAGCGAAACAATTCTCATTTAATTTTTGCCGGCAAAATGGGCGATATATTATCAAAGTAAAGGCCCTGCTAATCGTGTGACTGGTGAGGAGCTGAGACCTATTAAACAGCGAATAAAAAACCCGGGACCTCTTAGTATAATCGCCGCGGCGGTTGTGTGCGTCGTCGGTGCGGGGTCTGCGTTTGCAGAGAGGGCTTTTAATGTTTACTGGGAAAACGACGGGACGTTTATTAAGCCGTACCTCCACACCGACCGGCACTACACTGACGGGCTGAAACTTGCCTATACCCATCAGCCCGACTGCAACTTGCTGAAAAAATTCGCAACGTGGAACAATTTCGGCCAAGGCGAGGCCAATGTGGATTCGACCCTTCGATTGGACTCAGGGCAGGCAGGCTCACCACAGGTCGCGACGGCGATGGGTTATTTTTTCGGACAAAATATGTACACGCCGGACTACGTTGACGCACCGGCGAAAAGAAGCGAGCACGACCGCGTATTCGCCGGCTGGCTGTATGGCGGGATATTCGCCCAGCGCGCCACCAAAGACGCGATGGAACACTTCGAGCTAAACCTCGGCGTCATCGGCCCGTCGGCACGCGCCGACAATGCCCAGCGCATCATTCACGACTGGATAGGCGACAACGACCCGGAGGGCTGGGAGAACCAGCTGGCGAACGAATTTGCCGCCGATTTTATGTGGCTGAAAAGACAGCGGGCCGACGGCCTGCTGTTCAAGAACACGTCGAATTTTGATTCGCATCTCGAATACGGCTTCACAGCCGGTTCGGTGCACCGCAACACCAATCTCGGCATTATTCTGCGATGGGGGGATAATTTGCCGAACGATTTCGGCCCCGGCCGATTAGAGGCGCCCTCCTGCGCCACGGGTCGGATTAGTGACGAGCAGACATACCTTTATTTGTTCAGCCGAGCAAGCGGTAAACTTGTGCAGTATGACCGATTTCTGACCGGCCTTGACGATGAGCCGGTTGTCGGACAATTCCAATTAGGCATCGTCTGGCGATACAAGACATTTGAGATAAGCTACTCGCAGACCTTCCTCACGCGAGAATACAAGGAACAGCCCGAGGCGGACTCGTATGCCGCCCTGAACCTGAGTTACTATTTCTAAATGATGGAGATGCGATTAAGATTTTTAGGCGCGGCTGGGAACGTCACGGGGTCTCGGCACCTGCTGGAAGTCAGTGGCACGGATTCGACAAGCTCACCGCGGGCCCGGCTGCTGATTGACTGCGGGCTTTATCAGGAAAGACATTTTCTGGCTCGCAACTGGGAGCCGTTTACGGTGCCGCCTGATAGCATAACCGCCGTGTTTCTGACGCACGCGCATTTAGACCACTGCGGCCTGCTGCCGAAGCTCGTCCGCGAGGGCTTCAAGGGCAGGATTTACTGTACGGAGGCCACAGCGGAGATAGCACGGATTATACTGCTGGATTCAGCCAAGATTCAGGAAGAGGACACCGAACACAAGCGTGCGAGGCACGAGCGTGAGGGCAGAAAAGGGCCATATCCGGAGGCGCCGCTTTACACGATAAAAGACGCGGAGGCGTGCTTTCCACACTTTGAGCCGGTTCAATACGGGCAGTCGGTGAAGATTGTAGATGGCATCGATGTGACATTTTACGATGCCGGGCACGTGCTCGGCTCATCTATGATAAGAGTGGACGTTCGCCAGGACGGCGAGCAGAGGACCGTTTTATTTTCGGGCGACATCGGCAGGCCCGGTCGGCCAATTCTCCACGACCCGAGCGTCCCCGAAAAAGCCGACTACGTCGTCATTGAATCGACATACGGCGACAGGGTGCATTGCGAGACCTGCGACGTGAAAAAGCAGATAGCAGAGGTCATAAACTCGACCAGGAAAATGGGGGGCAATATCGTTGTGCCGAGCTTTGCGCTGGAGCGCTCGCAGGAAGTTCTTTTTTACCTGAATGAGCTGCTGCTGGAAGACGCCATACCGCACCTGATGGTCTTCTTAGACAGCCCAATGGCGGCAAAAATCACCGAGATTTTCAAACATTACTACGAACTGTTCGACGAGGAGACACAGAAAATACTCCAACATAACCGCTCCCCCTTCGACCTGCCGGGACTTAAAACGACGACGACCAGCGATGAATCGAAGGCAATCAATCACATAAGCGGCACGGTGATGATTATCGCCGGGTCGGGTATGTGCACGGGCGGCAGAATCAAGCACCATTTAGCCAATAACATCTCCAGAAAAGAGAGCACGATAATGTTCGTCGGCTATCAGGCAACGGGGACATTAGGCAGGCAAATCGTCGATGGCGCCAAAACGGTGCGAATCCTGGGCCAGAAGTATAAGGTCAAAGCGAGGGTGGTGCAGGTAAACGGTTTTTCGGCGCACGCGGACAAAAACGAGCTGTTGGCGTGGTTTGAGAAATTCAAGGCGCCACCCCGGCGGGTTTTCGTTGTGCACGGGGAGCCGGAAAGCGCTTCGGCTTTTGGCGACTTTCTACGGGAGAAAACCGGCTGGGAAGTCACCATCCCTGAGTATGAGCAGCAAATCATCCTCGATTAGCTGTTTCCAAAGGCATTACTCGTCGTCCCGCTCGAAAAGCTCATCGTCAAATTTGTTCCGATTCGCATCCCACCAGCTCTTCGCCTGCTCGTAGGTCTCGAACTCCCGCGAGATAAGGAAACTTATGGCCAGGCGGACTTCCTCACGAAATTCAGCGTCGGGGTCTTTCAATCCGGCAATCAGGACATCCACCGCATCGGGGCTGGACACATCAGTCAGCGACGTCACCGCGCCGCTCCTGACGTCCTCGTATGGGCTGCCGATGCCGGCTTTCAGCACCTCAAGTCGAATACCAGCATCCTTCTGGTCCGCGACCTGAAGGGCAGCTGCTCTGACCGTTTCGCTCTCGTCGCCCAGCGCGCTGATGAGAACCCTGCTTACCTTCGGGTCGTTTACGGCATCGCAGACCTCCACCGCGCGTTCGCGGATTTGCTCGTCACCGTCTTTCAACGCCTTGACGGCAACGGCGAGCACTTCGGGGCCAGCCGACTCCTCGCCGATGAGCGCATCCATCGCCGCCGAGCGAACATTAACATCTTCGTCATCAAGGGCTTTATCAACGATTGCCGCCGTGGATTCAGGATGAGAATCGGAAAACTCCGTAATAAAATCGATTTTCTCATCGGCGCCGGCCAGGGAATCAAACCGCTCCAAGGTTAGTTCGCGCGGCGTCTCGGTCTCAGCAGCATTATTTGCCTCCACAGGCCGGGAGGTTTTTTTGTGCTTGCCCAGCAGTCGCGCCGTCCTCTTACTCAAGGCCTGTCGAACCTGCCCGGGACGGTTCGCATCCGCCGTCGGACCGGAGACGGTCGCCTTCGGGCGCGGCAACTCCTCGCCACGCGACTTCGTTTCGGAAGAACTCCTGCCCGCCTGGTCCTGTTTCTTCGAGCACGCGGGCAGGGCAGCTGCGCTCAACAGCAACGCACCCAACAATACAACTCTAACTGCCGTCTCAAATCCGACTATCTGCTTCATTTTTTCTCCCTTTTCAAAAGGTTTAAAAGACCGTTACGCCAGCCGATGAAAATATAATAACAGTCCGCTGTCGATTGCAACAGATTTTCAACGGACAGAAACGACCTGTGTGGCTGGAAGACCGGCCGGGAGACAGTCATTCCTGAGTATGAGCAGCAGATAGCGCTGGATTAGCGACTGCGGAGTTTGTGGAGGATATGCCAGTATGCCCCGCGGGCGCCGGCTTTAATGGCGTTGACCAGTTCGGTGTTGTCGTTATAGTTATGGTCCGTCAAAACGGCGTCGGCTTCGTCAATCGGCTCAAAGAATCTTTTATCGCCCGCGACTAAATCTTTTATCAGGCGGGCCGGCCTTTCTCCCAGCAGATGCGATATGTAAAAAGTGGGCCTGAACAAATCCACCGAGCCTGTATATTTTCGGCGGATATTCGGATTGATTTCGATATTTCCTTCGGCGGCGACGACGTTGATCATTTCGGTGCCGGGGTAAATTCGCACGCCCAAAGGCGCTCCCGCGCAATCAGGGTTTATCTGTTTTATAAAGTCGATTGTTTGTTTGGCCGTTTGTGGTGTCTCGCCGGGGCCGCCCAAGAGCAAATCTATCATTACCGTTATGTCATTTTCCCTGCACAGCCGAACCGCCAGGGCGATGTTCTCTGCGGTGTGGCACTGCCGGTAGGTTTTCAGCATTACGGGTGAGGCGCTATCACCGGTGAAGTCGATGCCGACGCAGCCGGCCCTGCGCATCACCGCAGCCAAACAAGAGTCAAAGGGAACCACCGCCATATACGCGTACCATCGAAGCCGCAACCCAAGTTCCCGGCGAATAAACTCCTCGCAGACCGCCATCGCATGATGTCCCGGTACGTTAAACTCGCTGTCGCAGATGTGCAAAACGTCGATTCCCTGGGCCAATAGCGCTTCCGCTTCATCGGCAACTTCAGCTGGGCTTCGCGTTCTGATAGCTGTTCCCTTCGAGAGCCGGTCTGCACAGTAGATACACCGGCGGTCACAGCCCCGCTTGGTCTCAATGCCGCACTGGCCGCCGCGCTTGAAGTAAGTGACATTATCAATAGCGTCTCGGCTTGTGGGGAGCGAGAGTTCGGGATGATTTGTTCGACCATCCAGTATCGAATATCGGGGAATTGTTTTATTGTCTTTCAAACCCCGGTAAAGGTCGATTATCGCCTGTTCGCCGTCGCCGCGAACGCCGAAATCGGCGTTTGTTTGTATGACAATCTGCTCCGCGAAAATGGAAAAGCCCACGCCGCCGATTACTATCGGCGCGTCAGTGAAGCCGCGTATCGACTGTATTGTCTCGGCAAGCCGCGGGACAAACCACTGGCAACTTGGCCAAAAGCAATCGTCCACGTTGCGAAAAGAAAGCCCAATCAGATTAGGATTATGGCCGGCGAAATAATCTCGCAGGGTTGCATCGGGGTCATCGGCTAAACACAAATCGACTATTTCGACCTCGATACCCGCCTGCAAAGCCCGCCCGGCGATGTAATCCAGTCCTATGGGGGCGATTGCCGGCTGCATCGTATTGGTATTTATCAGCGTCAGCATAGCACTATTTAGCGCGTCGTTCGGCCAGGCGGCACAGAAGAATGCCCAGCTCATAAAGCAAATACATCGATATTGACAGTGCGAAGAGCGAAACGAGGTCCGAGCCGGGCGTGGCAGCGGCGGCAACAATCACGATGCCGAGAATTACGTACTTCCTTGCCTTTTTGAAGACGGCGAGCGGGACAAGCCCCGTCCTGTTGAGGAAATACACTGCTATCGGCGTTTGAAACGCGATTCCGAAAATCAGCATCATCAGCGTCACGAACGAAATGTACCTCGCAAAGTCGAAGTATGAGCTGACGTTAAGCACCTGTTTGTTGAACATCACCAGAAACGCCAGCATCACGGGCGCTATGAAAAAAAGGAAGAACATCGCGCCGGCTGTGAACAGGCCGGCGCAAAAAGGTGCTGCCAGATACACATATCTTTTTTCGTGCGGATAGAGGCCCGATGCAACGAACATCCACATCTGATAGAAGACCCAGGGCGACGAGATAATAAGACCTGCAATCATAGCAATTTTCATATAGGCGATGAGGCCATCCGCGGGGGCAAGCGCCTGCAATCGGGCATCCGTCCCCATTGCCCCGACGTAAGGGGCTTCGAGAAAGGCGATTATTTTACCGCCGAAAAACATACACCCGACGGCGCATATCACCACCCCCGCCAGGGCGAGAATAAGCCGGGCGCGCAATTCTTCGAGGTGCTCTCCGAGAGTCGTTGTGGATTCGACAAGCTCACCACTGGTAGTATGGGCAGAAGTCACTTTGTCGGTTTTGCGGTTCATCTGATGCCACGATTAACGTTTGGCGGGTAGCGGACAGTGGATACGCCAAATGCCATACGCTATCCGTCGTTGGGATTAATCGGTCTTTTGGGAATCGTCAGGTTCCGCGGTATTATGTGTCTGCCTGGCAATATCGTCTTCGGCCTTGTTGAGCTCGTCGGCGACTTCGTCCTTTGCGTCCTCGACCTCACGCAGACCTTTTTTGAACTGACTCAGGGTTTTGCCCAAGGCGCGCGCCACGTCGGGCAGATTCCTGCCGAATATCAGCAGGGCCACTACGAGAACTACAATCCATTCCCATCCGCTGGGCATCCCCAAGGCGACAAGACGTTGAATGTTCTCTATCATTTCATTCTCCTTTTTGTCAAAACAACACGGATATCCCTGTCACGGTCTTTGGCAAGCACGATGATTTTTCCTGTGCCATCAACGGCGACGCTTTGCCCGCCGTAAACTCGTCCGGCCCATGGGCCGTTTGTAATCCGGCCGATGAGATTGGTTCCAACCACGACTGCTCCCGTCCGCATTGCCGCATCTGCCACGACCTGCTGGAGCTGCTGGCCGTGCTCCGGCCATCGCGCTTCCTGCTCCGCGTAAGCATAAGGCGCCAAAAGCAGGGCCGGCTTCAAATCCGCCATACGGTCAAGTATATCCTCCTGATGCGTGTCCGAACAAACAAGCAAACCAATCCTTCCGAGCTTCGTATCCACAACGGCGAGGTCCGACCCAGGCGTGTAAGGCGGGTTCATCAGGTCCGGGGGGGTATTTATCTGGCGATATTTCAGCAGGATATTTCCCCGGTCATCAATGAGTATGGCGCTGTTGTATAATCTGTCCCCTTCCTTTTCCTCGATACCGATACACAGGTGCGTCTTGTATTTCCTCGCAAGCCCGCAAAGACGGTCCGAATCCTGGCCGGGAATGGCGCAGGCGCTGCTGTGCGCGTCCGGATTCAACCAGCCCAGTATCGCCGCAGCAGGAAGGCAGACCATCGACGCCCCCTCGGATTTGGCCTCGGCGACTGCGTTTTCAATTCGGATGAAATTGCCCTGCCTGTCGCCGTCGAGAATGAATATCTGGCACATAGCGATTTTGACGGACATGCGACGGGCGAAGACATCGACCGCCACAGCTATGAGAATAATCACGAGCAAAACGATGCCCCATACAGAGGGTCTGGATACTGCGTTCAACGATTCGACCAAGCTCATCGAAATCCAGCCGAACATCCTGTTTCGTCTCTCCAAATCAAATTGTCGTATAGTTTGTGCGGCGAACCGCTTCGCGGAGCAGCATTTGTGAAGACATTGAAGATTGTATCTCGTCGGCGTGCAACGGTCAATTCAACCGCCTCTTTTTCATCACAGTAACCCGAACCTGCTGGACAAGTCCGAAAAAATCTTGCCGTTTATTGCGCCGTAAGCCGTTTATACAAAAGACGTTACGGCCGGCTGTCCTTTTTTTTCTTGGTTCCGACGATGGTGACAGATTAAAATACGGTTGTAGAGAGAAGTGTGGTCTTAGAGTTTCGGCTTCGGCGAAGAGGTGATGAGAAAGTTTTACTACAACTTTTGGCTGCCTTTCACAGCCAACAAAAGAAGGATTCTTATACTCGCAATCGCAACCTATATTGCATTGTGCTAAAAAACGGTTGACCTTTCTATCCGCCCGTGGCGGGTTGGCGTCTCCTCGCAACCGCTTTTATTAGGCGGTTTTTTTATGCGCGTTGACACCCGTCAATTCCCAATTTATGCTTACCTGCCGGTAACTGTCATCTGAACTGGAAAGGGACCTGAAAAATGATAGTGGTGACGGGCGGGGCGGGATTTATCGGCTCAGCGTTAATAGCCGCTTTGAACAAACGCGGCATCGACGATATTCTCGTCGTTGACCGGCTGGGCGCAGACCAGCGATGGAAAAATCTGGTCAACCTGCGTTTTGCCGACTACATCGACAAAGATGATTTCCTCGATATGGTGGCTGAAGACGTGCTACCCTTCTCAGTCGATGTCGTCTTTCATCTCGGCGCCTGTTCGTCGACTACCAAGACGGATGTTTCATTTCTGATGAACAATAATTACGAATACACCAAACAGTTGGCCCAGTGGTCGGCCGATGAGAATATAAGATTTATTTATGCCTCCAGCGCAGCTACTTACGGCGACGGCTCACAGGGTTTTGGTGATGACGAAGAAAAGCTCGAAACGCTCAGGCCGCTCAACCCTTATGGTTATTCAAAGCAGCTGTTTGACCTGTGGGCAAAGAGAAACGGCCTGCTCGAAAAAATTGTCGGCTTGAAATACTTCAACGTTTTTGGCCCAAACGAATACCACAAGGCCGAGATGCGAAGCTTCGTCCTCAAGGCCTTCGAGCAGATCGAAAGTTCGCCTGAATCCTCTCTTCAAGCTGATTTATTACCACCTCTAGACTCCGCCGGCAAGGTGTTACTTTTCAAGTCCCACAGGCCCGATTACAAAGACGGCGAACAGAAACGCGATTTCCTCTATGTCAAAGACGCCGTCGATATGACGCTTTTCTTTTTGGACAACCCGGAGACATCCGGCATATACAATCTCGGCGCAGGCGTCGCCCGAACCTGGAACGATTTGGCGAAAGCGGTCTTTGCCGCAATGGGTAAACAACCCAACATCGAATACATCGATATGCCCGATTCCGTCCGCAACCAGTATCAGTATTTCACCGAAGCCAACATCGCCAAACTCCGCTCCGCCGGCTACAAAAAACCAATCACCTCCCTTGAAGACGCCATCAAGAACTATGTCGCAAATTATCTGACGCAAGACGGGTACTTAAGTGGGGCATAAACTGGATGCCGTTTACGCCGTATCATTTTGGGTGACGTGAGTAATTACAGCGGTTTCAATCCTTGCCTGTATATTGAGCAGGCCTTATAATCTCACCCGACTATGCAAAAATCGATTACAGAACAGGTTCAATCGCTCAAACGCGGCACGGTGGAGATTTTCACCGAGGCCGAATTGGCTGAAAAGCTTAATACTGCCGCCAAAGACAAAAAACAATTGCGCATCAAGCTCGGCCTTGACCCGACAAGCCCCGATATTCATCTTGGCCATACAGTCGTGCTGCGGAAGATGCGGCAGTTTCAGGATTTAGGCCACAAGGCCGTGTTGATTATCGGCGACTATACCGCCCGAATAGGCGACCCGACGGGGCAAAACGCCACCAGGCCAATGCTCTCATCCGAGCAGATTGGGAAAAACGCAAAAACCTATTTTGAGCAGGCAGGCAAAATCCTCGATACCTCGTCCGACAAACTTGAAGTCCGCTACAACTCCGAATGGCTTGAGCAAATGACCCTGATGGAGCTTATCCAGCTTGCGGCAAAGAAGACCATTTCACAGATGCTCCAGCGGGACAGTTTCAAACTCCGCCTCGACAAGGGTATCGATGTTTACGCACACGAATTCATTTACCCGCTTATGCAGGGTTATGACTCAGTTGTGGTCAAAAGCGACGTCGAATTAGGCGGCACGGACCAGACCTTTAACAACCTCGTCGGACGGGATATTCAGAAGGCCTACAACCAGCCGCAGCAGGTTGTAATCACAGTCCCCATCCTTGTGGGTCTCGACGGCAAAGAGAAAATGAGCAAATCAAAGGGCAACTACGTCGGCGTCACGGATGAGCCGAACAATATGTTCGGCAAGGTAATGAGCATCTCCGACGAGATGATGGAAAATTACTTTACGCTTCTGACCGACCTCTCAGCCGAGAAAATTGCGGAATTGACCGATTCCCAAAAGACCCATCCGAAAGAAGCCAAGGTTCTGTTGGCAAAGACGATTGTCTCGCAATTTTATGATGCGCAAGCTGCCAAGCTGGCAGCCGAGCAATTCGAAAAGGTCTTCGCCCAAAAACAACTGCCCGATGAGATTGCCGAATTCGAGATGTCCGGCAAACCAATTACGCTCAAGCAACTGCTTATCGCCTGCAAATTAGTCGAGACGGGCGGCGAGGCCAAGCGAATGTGCGCGCAATCAGCCGTGACTATCGATGGCCAAAAGATTGCCGACCCAAATACCCAAATCACCCTGACAAACGGTATGACCATCCAGGTCGGCAAACGCAAATTCGCAAAGGTAAAGGTAGTTTGAGGGCGGCACAATAGACGGTGTGAAAGCTGACTGGGCGATGCAGGACTCGAACCTGCGGCCTCCTGCGTGTAAGGCAGGCGCTCTAACCAACTGAGCTAATCGCCCTGCTCAAAGCAAGCATACCTTTCCTGCACGCTTGCGTCAATATCCCGAATGGTTTATACTCGCCGCGGTATTTATTATCCGAAGGTGCATTATGACGGTGTTCGAGGCGATAAAAAAGAGATACTCGTGCAGGACATATCTGGATAAGCCCATCGAGCAGGAAAAATTGGACACGATTTTCGAGGCGGCCAGGCAGGCGCCTTCGGCAAAGAACCTGCAGGACTGGCGATTCGTTGTCGTCACCGACAGGGAACGCAAACAGAAGGTGGCCGACTGCACCAATCATTCGGAGGCGTTTGGTCAGGCGGGGGCAATGATAGCGGCCTGCAGCGTCTGCAAAGAGGCGATGCGATGCGGCCAGCAGATTGCGCCGATTGACGTGGCCATCGCGCTGGAGCATATCGCGCTTGCTGCCACGGAGCTTGGGCTGGCGACCTGCTGGATTGGCTCGTTCGATACGGAAAAGGCCAGACAAATTCTGGAGATACCGAAAGATGTTGCTATAATTGAGCTGATGGCTCTGGGCTATCCCGCAAACGGCTCGAGGCAAACAACGCGGGAGCCGATGAAGAATATCGTCTGCTACGATAAGTGGCGGTTTTGATTCTTGTGCTTCGCAGCTAAATCCATCTGCGGCGGGTTTAGCGAAGTAGTACCGGGGACGTGGTGTAACGGGAACACACCGCGGTCGCATCGCGGGAATGAGGGTTCGATTCCCTTCGTCTCCATTCGACTCGCTGCGCTCGCTCATGGCAGGCCATTAGATGCTATTTGAGAAGCAGCAGCGGATCGAATGTCCCGAGCAAGCCCGCCCTGTTATTTGGCGGGCGAGTCGAGGGGCAATCCAAACTTTTCGTCTGATGCGATAGATACTCATATGTGGCACGCTTATATCCTCAAATGCTCGGACGGCAGCTACTATGCAGGCCATACAGATAATCTCGCTGAGCGAATTTCAATGCACAATTCTCGGCGAGCGGCAAAATGGACTGCCTGTCGCCTGCCAGTCACGTTGGTCCATAGCGAATCGTGCGAAAGCGAGGAACATGCTATGGCCCGCGAGCGACAGATAAAATGCTGGTCCCGTGCTAAGAAAGAAGCTCTTATAAGAGGGGATATTAAGGCCCTACAGACCTTGGCTAAAAGGAAAATCTCGTCTCCTTCCCGGTGAAAAATTTATGTTGCTTTCGCCATACGATATTCTTGGTAAATGCCCTCCCAACTTCTTTAAGCTCGCCGCTTTATGGTGAACGAAGATTGCTCCGGCACAACGACGAGTATCGCGAAGTCGAGCACGTCTCTATTTACCTACTTGAGCCGGCTCTGTATTTTGGCGATACAGAACATCCAAATCGCTTCTGCTTTCGTTCAGCGTGTTTTGAATGTCTTCGATTTCCACCCTGGACAGCGAAATTTGTCCCTGAACGCCTGACAGCTCCGATTGGATGGTATCAAGATTTCGCCTCGCCTTGCTCAAGTCGGCCTGTATTGCTTCAAGCCCCGTCATAGACAATGCAATGCGATTCTGAATACGTGCCAGCTCTGCCTTCGAGCTGGCCAGCTCGCCCTGCATCGCTTTTACGCTTTGGTCCGTGGTGGTCAGGTCATTGTACCTGTTCTGCAAGCTTGTATACTCGGCGTTGAGGTCGTCCAGCCGGGTTGTGGCGTCCATATACAGCCAGAAGACACTGACTATGATGATTATAAGCCCGGCGGTCAGGCCGACGGTGGCCCATTTGGAAGCGGTTGTCGAACGGGTCCTTGCGGGTATGCCGGCAGTTTCTTCGACCCGGTCATCTTCAAACTCGCTCAACTGCTCGGCAGGGACATCAACGACAAACTTCTGGCCTTTGAATTTCCTTATCTGAATAACGCCGAGCTGGCCCTGCTTTTCAATAATGTCAGCGGAGATGCCCTGGCGTGCAGCGTACTCGTCTAATGGGACAAGCGCCCTCCTGAAGTGGGAGGTTGGCTCGGTTTTTCGTGTGGCCGTATCGCCGGCTCTTTCTTTGTCCGGTGTCGTGCGCGAATTTGCCTGGTTATTTTCCATACTTTCGGGTCCGCTTTATGCCACGGCAAGCAACAATACTCTACCAGCGATGGACGAATAACGCCAGCAAAAATCCTTCCCCGACATTCTGGTGTGCGGATTACATGTCCGCAATGATTTAGCTCCTGAAACAACTAATGCCTTTCGCCGGTTTCAGGGTTGGCAGCTTAGCTTTTATCGGAACCTGCTTTTTGCAGGTCGTCGAGCGTATCGAGAACTACGGGGACGTGAGTGTAAGCCGGCCCGCCTCCCATCATCACGGCCACCGAGGCGGCTTCTAAAATCTGCTGTCTGGTGGCCCCGGCTTCCAAACATTTTTGTGTATGTGCGCGGATACACGGCGGGCAGTACATTGCCACGCCTATGCCTAAGGCAATAAGCTCCTTTTCCCTGGCGGTTATCGCGCCATCTTTCATAACCTTGCCGAATAATCCCGCGAATCCCTGCGTCGTATCTGGAATCTCGGCCTTCATTTTGTCCACGTCCGTCTTGAACTTTGCAAAGTATTCTCTGGTTTTGTCCATACTCAACCCCTATGTGATTTGTGCTTCAAATCTTCTTGAAGGCTTCGCCAAGCGCCTCGATGATATCGGTTGCGATTAAGCTTATTTGCCCGGTTTTTTTGGCTGCGATGTCACCCGCCAGTCCGTGAACGTAAACGCCTAAGACCGCTGCGTCGAAATTGCTCAGTCCCTGAGCCATCAGGGCAACAATCACGCCGGTCAGGACGTCGCCTGCGCCGGCGGTCGCCATACCGGGGTTTCCCGTGCTGTTGACGTAAACGCTTTGGCCGTCGGTGACGACTGTGCCTGCTCCCTTGAGTACGACGGTCGTTTTTGTTTTGTTTGCCAGCTCCGCTGCCTGGCTGCTCCTCTCGGCGGGAAAGGGCTTTCTGAACAGACCCGCCCAGAGCCGTTTCATTTCGCCGGGATGCGGCGTCAAGAGACAATCGGCCTCGGTATGGTTAGGCCAGTCATTTATCTTGCTGAGGTTATTCAGACCATCTGCATCGACAATCAGTCGCAGCCCTTTTTGTTCCAGTAGTCGTTGAAGCACCGCTCGCACGCCCTGGGCGATACCAACACCCGGCCCGAATGCAAAGCAGTCGTTTTCGGGGATTAGATTCAAAATGGTATTGACCGCGTTGGCGGCGATTCGGCCAGAGTTGTCTTCCGGCAGCGGGACGGTGGTAAAAGATGGCTCAATCGACGCGACAATCGGCAGGACGCTTTTTGGTATGGCCACACGCACTAATCCTGCTCCGGCCCGAAGGGCGGCCCTGCCGGCCAGCGCAGCAGCACCGCTGAAACCGATGGAGCCCGCGATGATACAAACCCTGCCGAAGTCGCCCTTGTGGGCATCTTTCGCCCGTGGTTTGAGCCGGGGAATTTTCGTTATTGTCCGCATAGTCGCCTCAGTCCAACTTGTTATCGATTTTCCTGTTTATTAGTGTGGCGGTGACGGCTGCTGAAAAGCCGTTGTCGATATTCACCGTGGTGACGCCCGCGGAGCAACTGTTTAGCATCGTTAAAAGGGCCGAAAGACCCTCGAAGCTGGCGCCGTAGCCGACGCTGGTGGGCACGGCGATTACCGGGCAGCTTACAAGCCCGCCTACCACGCTGGCAAGCGCGCCTTCCATTCCCGCAACCACGATTACGACGTTGGCGTTCTGAAGCTTCGGCACGTGGGCGAGCAAACGATGCAGACCCGCAACGCCGACGTCGCAAATAATTTCCGTCCGCTGGCCCATAATCTCCGCGGTCACCTTCGCCTCATAAGCGACGGGCAAATCGGCGGTGCCGGCGGTCACAATCGGAAGCACCGATTTCGACGGGGTTAATTGCTTTTGTTCGAGCACGATTGCCCTGGCCAACTTCTCATACCGGGCAAGAGGAAATTGCCCCGTTCCCGCAATCGCTTCAAAGACGCCCTCCTCGGCTCTCGTCGCCAGGACGTTATTGCCCTTGGCCGCCAGAGCCGAGAAAATTCTGACTATCTGCTCATTGGTCTTGCCGGGGCAGTAAATCACCTCGGGAAAACCCTGGCGAATCTGGCGATGATGGTCCACACAGGCGAAACCAATATCCTCGTATGGCAGATGACGAAGTTTCTCGACGGCCTCGTCGATGGTGACGTCGCCGTTTTTAACCCGTTGCAACAACTGTTTTAATTGTTCCGGCTGGATATGATGGCTCCTTAACCGCTGGCTTTTGGCTCGAGCGTCAGGTCTGCGAAAAGCCCTGCTTTATACTTATGATACGCCAGAGAAGCTACCATAACGGCGTTGTCGGTGCAATAAGGTTTCGGCGCGACCAGCAGCGACCTGGCGGGGCTATACGATTCGCACATTTTCGCAAGTTCGGTTCGCAGCAAGCTGTTTGCTGCGACGCCGCCGCCTAACAGGACCGTTTTGGCGTTGACCTTTTCAATGGCCCGCCGGGTTTTTTCCACCAGCACGTCAACCACCGCCGCTTGAAAAGACGCCGCTATGTCGGCGATTTGCTGTTTGCTCATCGAGTCAACCCGTGAATTCCCTTTCATATCCTGGCCCCTGCAATAATAGAGCACGGCGGTCTTGATGCCGCTGAACGAAAAATCCAGCGACTCCGGCCCCAGCATAGAACGCGGAAAATCGATTGAGCGAGGGTTGCCCCCCTGTGCCACCTTTTCGATTGAAGGGCCGCCAGGATACGGCAGCTTCAGGATTGTGGCGACCTTGTCGAACGCCTCACCTGCCGCATCGTCGATACAGCGACCCAACAGCTTTAATTCCAGCGGAGATTCACACTCGTATAAGCACGTATGCCCACCTGAAACGATTAGCGCCACGGCGGGCAGTTGCAGGTCACGCTCATCCAGCATAGCCGACTGCAAATGGGCGTGAAGATGATTGACCGCTATAAGGGGCTTGTCCCAGACAACACTCAGGGTCTTTGCTGCGGTGACGCCCACAATAAGCGCGATGGTCAATCCCGGCTGATTGGCGACGGCGATTGCAGCAAGGTCGTCTTTGGCGACATTTGCTGCACTGAGTGCCTCGGTTATCACGGGGTATATGTTTTCGATGTGGGCGCGTGAGGCGATTTCAGGCACGACGCCGCCATATTTTTCGTGCAGCTTGGCCTGTGAGGCGACAACCGATGATTTGACAACCGAACCGTCTGCCACGACCGCCGCAGCCGTCTCGTCGCAGCTCGTCTCGATACCCAGAATGTTCACCGATTCGGTTTTCATATATTTGGCGCTCGATACTCGAACGAGTATCGATAACAGCACCCTATCATTTTCTGATGGATTTTGCCAGCAGCACTACCTGCTTGCAGATGCTTTTGCAGACGTGCGGCAGGGAAAATCGGATTGGCACGGGTTCTGCGAGAACAAAATCGGTGCAGACGGTCTGCGGAAAAGGGTCGCCAACGATTTCGATTGATTCCGGGGCGCGGCAGCCGAATCCAATTTGTTTTGCCGTTTTGATAATCGGGATGTCCTGCGGGTCGATGTTGACTAATTTGCTGCATACGATTTCGCAGGCCATCGGGTCTGTTCCGCCGATAAGCCAGCCCAGAGGTCTGGGTCTGCCGTTGATTGGCCCGGGGCCGTCCATAACGGTGACGGCGTCGATAATGGTTAGCGCCGGGCTTAGGTGTTTGTATATCTCGATAAGCAGTGTGCAGAATTTTTGTGCGCGGCTGCCCTTTGCGAAATGCCAGTATGCCTTCCACTTGCCGCTGACGCAGCCGAACATATTCTTTACCGCGAACGTCGCCACTAATTGCTGATGCGACTTGAACTTCGGCAGGTTGATAATTACGTCTGCATCGAGCGCCACCGAGCTTATGCCGACATCGACGCCGGCTATTTGGCACCTGACGGGTTTATTGAGCTGTCTGATAGGGACATCTAATTTCTTTAACGGCTCAACAAGTCCCAGCGCTTTTGCGCAGGCGTGGACGTTTCCCCAGGCGGGCGAGTCGCCGACAAATGGTCTTGCGCCGAAGTCCTTCAGGAGCTTGGCTGTTTCAATGATTATTGCAGGGTCGGTTTGCGTGGCGCAATGGCGGGGTCTTGGGGCGATGAAGTTTGGTTTCAACAGGACGCTGTCGCCCCGTTTGACGAACTGCCCAACGCCGCCTAACAGCGAAAACTGACGAGCAATCGCCTCCGCCACAAAGGGTTCCTTATATTCGGTGCAGCGGGTCAACACGACTGTCGGCTTCGATGTATTCTGCATCTAAACGCTACGTGATGGATGTGCATATAAACAGGAACACCCTGACGGCCGGCTTTGGCCCGGTCCTTGTCCGACTACGGCTCAGCGTCCCTGGCAATTGCTGTGTCTTGTCAGGGCCTTCGCCGAGACGAGTGAAGAACCGACCGGCTGCTGTGACCTCATCCGCAGTATATTCCCGTGGCGCAAGCAGGACAATATCGCCCGGTTTCATCATCGCGCTGAAACCAGCAGAATAAAAGCGAAGGTCGTTCGCTTTAAGCTGTTCCGCCAGCTCCGGCGGCAGGCCTTCGGTCGAGGCCAAAATGACCGGCACTACTTGAACGCTTGCCACCGGCTGCGTTCCTGTCCGCCGTAAGGCGTCCTGCGGACTGAGCGAACCTGTCTTGAGCGTAGTCGAAAGAGTCGAAGGGCCGGGGAGCTTTCCTGCGGTTAGCTGAAGTCCGCAAATTGCCGGCCCGACCTCAGCGATTTTGATGGCGCCCTGCCGATAGATATAGGATATGGTTGTTTTGCGTGTCAGTCGACCGATGCCAATCACTTCCGCCTGTCCGTCCGGTATCAATAAAGCCGTAGTAAACATCCTCTGTGCCTCTGCTGATTTCAACAGTTCGTTTACTTTTTCCAGGGCGCCATATTCGCCCGCGGCGGCCCGCAATCCGTTCGCTGCAAAGCCGTCGGGGTCGTTGTATCGCACTGAATCTGAATTTAGTATCCGCCAAATACCGTCCAGAAACTCTACGTTCTCTGCGGGCAGTTCAAAGATGAGACAATTGATGTTGGTGGTCCGCAGGATTCTGGGTTGAATCCCGGCGTGCAGTGGACCTTTGGGGGCCAGTTCGCCGATTTTGACGCCTTTGAGCTGGGGCTCCTGCGGCTTAGCTGTGCAGCCGCCGAGTGACACCATCGCCGCCAGACACAATACCTCGAACAGACGAACCATACGGACACCAATTTTCTATTGATTGTTGATGATTTATTATTGTAGGCAACAGACACAGTGAGAGGCCGTGAACTATGCGGTGAACATCCGTCATTTTGCACCCAATTGCCAAAACGCTTCCTGTTTGGGGCAGCACTTTGCCTCGAAGCTGTCGGCTCCGAAGCCATAGACGTCGGTGATGATTTTGTATTTTTCCTGCCAGATTTTTTCAGTCAGCCAGACCTGTACGTCGGAATCACGGCTGGGCTTGGGCAGATATTTGCCGCCGCCATCTTCATAAGCGAACATCCATACCCGCTTGCTGGGCAGCTCTTTTGTGTTGTGTAGCGCCAATACCGCCCTGGACGTCTCCTCGTGCCGAAGATGCCGGGTGTATTCGCCCCATCGGCTGTGCGTCATCACAAGGTCGAACCTGTCCATAGGCAGCAGGGAAAGAATCGTCTTTCTTACTTCCAGCTCGGCGAGCGGCTTTTGTTCGGGGCTGTCGTCGAGGTCGCCCATTATCCCTTTGGCGCCGACATACTTCATTACCTGCATAAACTTCGCCGCCCTGTCGGGGTCGCTCTTTCTACAAAGCGTAATGACGGTCCAGCGTGTCTCCGGATGCAGCAGCATCGTCCCGCCGGCCCAGAGTATCTCGTCGTCGGGATGCGCGACGATGACCGCGACAGTGCTGAACTCCCACCCCTGCCCCGAACTCGGTCGAGGGGTCTGTCCGGCTGCCGATAGGCGCTGCTGGCCCGGCGACTCACCGGGACGAGCCGCGGGGCCGGACCCGTCTGGTTTTGAAATGGCCATAACTTTTATCTCCGTGTGGCAATATCATCTTAAATCGTGATACGTTCGTCAAGAACCGCCGGTGCTCTAAGAATGGCCGATAAACAGCAGAATGCCCTTTCTCATCAGCATCACTGCAATGGCCGCCAGCAGCAAGCTCATTATCTTTGAAAGCGCCTTCGTCCCCGCCTCGCCCAGCGTCTTTATCAGCCAGAACGAGGTGCTGAACACAAGTCCCGCGACAAGTATGTTCGCGATGACCGAAATTACAGTGGGTAGCAGCCCGTATTCGGAGATTATCAAAAGCGAAGTTGCCAGAACGGCCGGACCGACAATAAGCGGTGTTCCTAACGGCACCGCTCCGAGGTTTTTATCGGGTATTCGTCTTTCTTTGGCCGGGTTAACCAGGTCTATAATCGCGATACAGAAAAGCACCGCACCGCCCGCGACCATAAAGTCGCCGATGGTAATGCCGAGCAACCTGAAGACGAGCTGACCCACGAATATGAATCCGATGGCCAATAGCGACGCGGTAAACATCGACTGGATTATGATTTTGTTCTTTTCCCCTTTGCCAAGCCCCTCTGTAAGCGAAACGAATATCGGCAGAACGCCAATGGCGTCAACCGCCACAAACAAAGGTATGAACGATAACAGGATATCCTTAAGCATATTAACCTCGCCTATTTGGCCAAATCCGAATTCTGTTGCAAAACGCCTGCTCCAAATGTAAAGTAGTTTCGCCTTTACAGCAATACTTTTTAATTGGGGTATAGTGTAATGGTAGCACAACTGACTCTGGATCAGTTAGTCTAGGTCCGAATCCTAGTACCCCAGTGGTTCGACATGCTCACCACTTGTTGCGTCGAACCATCCCGAGCAAGTGGGTAAAAAAATGACAGACATTAAAACGGACGAGAAAGCGTTGCTAAAAAATATTGTTTTTCTGTTGTTTTTTGCGTCGGGCATCAGTGGTCTCATTTATGAGGTGGTCTGGCTCCGAATCCTTTCAAGAACCATCGGCGTAACCGCTTATGCCACAGCCGTCACATTGGCCGCCTTTATGGCAGGTCTGGCTCTGGGCAGCTTCGTATTTGGCCGCCTCGTTGACAGGCGAAATGACCAATTGAGAATTTTTGCCCTGCTGCAATTGTGGCTTGCAGTTTTTGCCGTTGTTACGCCCATTATCCTGACCGGTTCGGTCGCGGTTTACAAGCTCGTTTCTGTAATCACCCATCAAAACACTGCTGTGATTTCGGCGTCAAAAGTGGTTGTGTCTTTTCTCTCGCTGCTGTTGCCTGCAATGCTGATGGGCGGCACACTTCCTGCTCTAACAAGCTACCTGGTCAGGCAAGGTGGTATGTTCGGGAAAAACTTCAGCTTGCTATATGGATTGAATACGCTGGGAGCTGTTTTTGGTGTGGTTCTAAGCGGCTTCGTTACCATCGGCGCGATAGGCGAGTGGAATACCATATTCATAGCGGTATCCATCAACTTGGCGGTTGGTTTCATAGCGTTCGTTATTCATCGCGGCAGGATGCGATTAAACAAACAAGACGACGTAGCTCAAAAAGCTGACGTTAAAGCTGTAAGTAATCGGATTTCGATGTATCCAGACACGGTCCGAAAGATTGTTCTAATAGTGTTTATGGTAAGCGGTTTCACTGCTTTGGCCTACGAGGTGATATGGACTCGACAGCTAATCCTGTTCCTGAAAACCTCGATATACGCATTTTCCGGAATGTTATCGGTGTTTCTTGTCGGAGTGGCGATTGGCAGTATGTTTATGAACAGGTTTGTGGACCGTCTCAGGACCCCGTTGGTAATTTTTGGAATTTTGGAGTTAGCCGTCGGCACTATTTCGATTTTCAACCTTTATCTTTTCGGCCCGCTGGACAGCACCGGGTTAACCAGGGTGCTTTCGCCGGTGGCACTGGTTTTTCCGCTCACTTTTCTTTTTGGTGCCATATTTCCAATTGCCTCATTATGTTGCGCCAAAAACACGGACGTCGCCGGCGCTTCTGTGGGTGTGCTGTACACGTTTAATGCGGTTGGCAATGTTGCCGGCTCTCTTTTGACAGGTTTTTTGTTCATCAGCTTGCTTGGCTCCAGCAATACGGTGATTATGCTGGGCTTTGTGAACATCATCATCGGGTTGATTCTTTTATGGCTCGAACCGGGTAAATCAAGCGGTTACAAAATGAGATTTCTGCTTATAGTGCCGGTCGCGGTATTACTTGCACTGGGTTTCAAGAACACAGACCCCTTTTTGAATGTCATTGAGCGCAGAATTACGAAAGACGCAGGCCAATACGAGATTTATCGCAATCGGGAGACCATTGAAGGAACTGTAACCAGCTTTATGAGGGACGGCACCAAGCAACTCTGGATTAACGGCTACGGGCAGACCGTTTTGGGCATCGAGACAAAGCTGATGGCTCATCTTCCGGTAATGCTGGCCGACAAACCCAAAGAAATGCTCGTGATATGCTTCGGAATGGGTACTACCGCAAGGTCTGCGTGTATTCATGACGATTTGAGCATTACCTGTGTTGAGCTGGCGCCCGAAGTCTATAAATGTTTCGGTTATTATCACAGCGATGCGCAAAAAGTTACAAGCCGTCCGAATGTCCGTTTTGTTGGCAACGACGGCCGTAATTTCCTGCTGTTGAGCCCGGACAAATACGACGTAATAATCGTCGACCCTTCGCCCCCTATTTACAATGCCGGCACGGTAAATCTTTATACTCGGGAATTTCTTACGCTGTGCAAAGAACATCTGACGCCTGGCGGTGTTATGTGTCTGTGGTTTCCGAGAGGCGACCGGCAGGATAGTTTGAATATATGCAAAACGTTCTATTCTGTTTTCTCGAATATGACTGTCTGGAAAAGCCCTAATAACTGTGGCTTCTATTTATTTGGCACTCTTGCCCCCACACATGTTGACAAGGCAAAGATAGAGTGGGCCTTTACAAACCCACGGCTTGTTAAGGATTTGAGTGAATATGACAATGTCTGTGTGACAAGCGAGCAGTTGCTGAAGCTGTTTGTGCTGCGGGACGGGAATGACATGGAACGCCTCACAAAAGCTGCATCAATAATTACGGATAACTACCCATATACGGAATTTCCCCTTTGGCGTTATATGTTTCGTCGGGAAAGCGACTAAAATTGAAATAGTCCTGCCATAGGCACTTTTGCCGGTTTTATTCCAGGTTGCCGATTGAATTCGGCGATGATGGGGGTGTGGTCGCTGGGGTGGGGCAGAAGGCGCGGGGCCTTGTCTACAAAACAAGCGGTGGATTTTTCAGCTAACGGCTGGGTGGCCATAATATGGTCTAATCGCCAGCCGAGGTTGCGTTTTACGGCGTTGATTGGCCTGTAATCCCAGAAGGTATATTGCCCCGGCTCTTTACAGTGCTGTCGAAACACGTCAACAAATCCCCAGTCCATAACATCTTTTAATGCCTTGTGAACATCGGGATGGTAGCAGACGTGGCCTAACAAACCTTGCGGGTCGTAGACGTCGATTGCTTCGGGCGCGATATTGAGGTCGCCAACCCATAGAACAGGGTCAGTTGGTTTGAGATTTTTCTCAAAGAGACGTCGCAATCGTCTGAACCATTCGAGCTTGTATTGGAACTTGTCTGATTCCGGCAGGTATCCCTGAGGGACGTATGTATTGACAATAATAAGCCCGTTGATTTCAGCTTTTATCAGCCGGGCTTCGTCCTTCGGCTCATTGTCAAAGCCACATTTCACATCTGCGATTCTGTTTTTTGCCAGAATCGCGACGCCGTTGTAACTTTTCTGGCCCGCAAAAACATAGTTGTATCCCGCCTCGTCAAATACCTCGGCCGGGAAATCTTTGTCCTGGACCTTTGTTTCCTGCAGGCACAGAATATCCGGGCGTTTCTCGTTTAGCCAGTCGAGCACAATCGGCAGCCGGGCACGCAGCGAATTGACGTTGAAGCTCGCAATACGCACAGAAATCTTCTCTTGGTAATGTTCCTTAAAGCCATTCATAGCCGATATAATAATACTGAAGGGTTTACGGTCTTCACCCGTTGCGTGCAACTGTTTTTTGTAAATTTGATATCGATTTGAGAGGTGCGCTGGATGCTTAAAAGGATAGTTTTGGCGACGGTATTGATTGCCCTTATACTTACCCTCGCCGGCTGCCAGACGGTTCAGGGAGTCGGAAAAGATATCGAATGGACCGGCCAAAAGGGCGCCGAAGTTCTCGGCGGCGAGTAGTGCCATCCGCTCCCGGCAGGGATATTTTAGCCCCATGCCTTGTTCAGCGACGCGGGATGCGCTGCTGGCATTCGATTATCGACAGTTGGCCCGACAGAAAACTCACCGTGCTTTCAGCGCCCTGGTTTGCGCTGACACCGGCGGTGTGACAAAAGGCGCCGCCGCAATGCGCTTCCTGTCGAGCCAAACGTTTGATTTCATATTGGCGGTCGGGGATGACTGGACAGACGAGGATATGTTCAAGGTGCTTCCTGAAACCGCATACTCAATCAGGGTCGGAATGCGGAAGTCCCACGCAAGATTTAACCTGTACAGCCATAAAGAAGTAATAGAGCTGCTCGAAGAAATGGTCGAGCAGTGCGGCAGCCAGGCCGTTCTACAAGACAAACAGTGAAGTTAGTGCTCCCTTTTGCATTCGGTGTGCAGGAACCTGAATTCGCAGATTTTCGCAGGAATTTTCAATTTTTCTGTTCATATATGGTCGCGGAGACGTATAATATACTACCAATGCAGTAGGAATAATAGGGTATTTATGAAGCTTTCGACTCGAACCAGATATGCAATGCGGGCGATGCTGGAGCTGGCGGCTAACTACGGCAAAGGGCCTCTTCAAACAAGGGTAATCGCCCGGCAGCAGGATATTTCGGTTAAATATCTTGAACAACTAATGGCGACACTGAAGTCGGCAGGGCTTATCAGGAGCCAGCGTGGCGTCAAGGGCGGATACGTGCTGGCGCGTCCGCCGGACAAGATTAAACTAAGCGATGTATTCGACGTCTTCGAGGGGCCGGTTGTGACCGTCGAGTGCGTTGCGAATGAAAACTATTGTACCCGCGCAGCGGACTGCATTGCCAGGCAGGTGTGGAGCGAAGTGCAACGGGCCGTGAAAAACGTCCTGCGGTCGATTACATTAAAGGATGCACTCGACAGGGCAAAAGATGGTCGGCTGATTAACTACCAGATATAAGCGTAATGAGGAGCATATTATGAGTGCGATATTTGAGGACATCACTGCCTCGATTGGTTTTACGCCGCTTATTCGGATTAACAAACTCGGTTCCGACAAGGCGACAATTCTTGCCAAGCTGGAATCGAGGAATCCCTGCGGCAGCATAAAGGACAGGATTGCGCTTGCGATGATAGAGGACGCGGAAGAGAGGGGCCTGATTAAACCGGGAACGGTCATCATTGAGCCGACGAGCGGCAACACGGGTATTGGTCTTGCCTTCGTATGCGCCGCGAAGGGGTATCAATTGGTATTGACGATGCCGGAGTCGATGAGCATAGAGAGACGTAAAATACTTGCGATGTTTGGCGCCAAACTCGTTCTTACGCCTGCTGCCGAGGGGATGACCGGCGCCGTGAAGAGGGCCGAGAAACTGCTGGCGGAAACCCCAAACGCCTTTATGCCGCAGCAGTTCAAGAATCCTGCTAATCCCGCGGTTCACCGCGACACTACAGCGAGAGAGATTTGGGTGGACACCGACGGCAGGGTCGATATTTTCATTGCAGGGGTCGGGACGGGAGGAACAATAACCGGCTGCGGTGAGGTACTCAAACGACGGAACAAGAAGATTAAGGTTGTGGCAGTCGAGCCGAAGGACTCGCCGGTGCTTTCGGGCGGCAAGCCGGGGCCGCACAAAATTCAGGGAATCGGCGCGGGATTCGTGCCGGATGTGCTAAATCGGGATATAATTGACGAGATAGTTCAGGTTGCCAATCAGGACGCGATGGAGACGGCTCGGCAATTAGCATCCAAAGAAGGGATACTGGCCGGGATAAGCTCGGGTGCGGCGATGTGGGCGGCAATACAGCTCTCGCAGCGGCCCGAAAGCCGGGGTAAAACCATAGTCGTGATTCTGCCCGACACCGGCGAAAGATATATCTCAACCGAGATGTTCGAGGCGGCAACGTAGCGCGGCAAAAAGATTTTTTTGAGAGGATGTCACTATGGCCAAAAGAGAGTTGACGGATAAAAAACTCGAGGGACTGGTTGCTGAAATCGTCCGCACCTACCAGGGCGACGTGGGAATAAATTTCATCGACGCAGCCAATCTGCCGGTGCGCGACAAAATTTTTGAAATTCTGGATTTGCTTTTTGAGGCGCTTTTCCCGGGATACACCGGCAAAAGGACGATTACGAAATCCAATATCGGTTTCGTAGTTATAGACATCCTCTGCCACATTTACACGGAGCTGTCCACTCAGATAGAGCGGGCGTTCAAATACCGCTGCCGGCTGGAGGGTTGCGATACGGGCGGCTGCCGCAAGCCGGCGGAGGACGCGACCGTGCATCTTTTGACGCAGCTTCCGAAGATTCGGGCGATGCTCAAGGGCGACGTAAAGGCGGCTTTTGAGGGCGACCCCGCCGCAAAATCATACGAGGAGATTGTAATAAGTTATCCGTGCATCATAGCGATTGCGATATATCGCATCGCCCACGAGCTTTACCTTCGGGACGTGCCGCTGATTCCCCGCATTATGACCGAATGTGCACATACCCAGACCGGCATCGACATACATCCCGGCGCCAGAATCGGCAAAAACTTCTTCATCGACCACGGCACGGGAGTAGTAATAGGCGAGACGAGCATCATAGGCGACAACGTGAAAATCTATCAGGGGACGACATTAGGTGCGCTCAGTTTTCCGAAGGACGAGCGGGGCCGAATCATAAAGGGCGGCCAGCGCCATCCGACGATTGAGGACAATGTCACGATTTACGCCGAAGCGACGATACTTGGCGACGTGACAATCGGTAAAGGGGCGATTATCGGGGGCAACGTCTGGATTAAGGAATCCGTGCCGCCGGGCGTCGCCGTCACAACGCCGAACGCCGAACTTGTATACAAGAAACATCGACACAAAAGAAAAAAGAGCGGCAGATGAGCACGCGGCTGACAGAGAAAATCGGGCAGTTAAAGGCCGAGCGCAACGCCGTTATCCTTGCGCATAACTATCAGTCCGGCGAGATTCAGGATATAGCGGATTTCACGGGCGACTCGCTCGAGCTGAGCAAAAAGGCCTCGCAAACGGACGCTGATGTGATAGTTTTCTGCGGCGTGCGGTTTATGGCGGAGACGGCTGCAATACTATCGCCGCGGAAACAAGTGCTTTTGCCGGATAAATACGCGGGCTGTCCCCTTGCGGATATGATAACAGCCGAGCAGTTGAGAGAATTGAAACGCAATCACCCCGATGCGCTGGTGGTTTGCTACGTGAACAGCTCCGCCGAGGTCAAGGCCCAAAGCGATTATTGCTGCACAAGCGCAAACACCGTCGAGGTCGTTAAAAGTTTGCCGGCGGACAAAGAGGTGATTTTCGTGCCGGACCAGCACCTGGGGCAGTTTACAAGTAAAAGAACGGGACGCAAATTGATTCTCTGGCCGGGCTATTGTCACGTACATATCGCGATAACTGAAGACGATATTAAAGATGCAAAAGTTAAATACCCCGATGCAGTCGTGATGGCGCATCCCGAATGCACTGAGCCGGTAAAAGCGATTAGCGACCAGCTGCTCAGCACCGGAGGAATGCTTAAATTCGCCAGACAAAACGAAGCCAGGCGATTTATTGTGGCGACCGAGACGGGAATAATTCATACGCTCAAAAAAGAAAATCCGGGCAAGGAATTTTTCGCAGCCAGCCAACGGGCGGTTTGTCCGAATATGAAGCGAATCACTTTGGACAAGGTCATCGGCTGTCTGCAAAGTATGCAATACAAAATCACGGTGCCGGAAGACGTAAGAATAAAAGCGAAAAAATCGCTTGATAAGATGATTGAGGTTTTACCGGCGGGATAGCAATGGCAGAGATTAAAGAAAATTCGGTCGGTATTGTACAGACCAGGGTTATACGAGTGGTCGAACAGGACACGCCGCTGGAGCTGGAGTGCGGCAAGAAATTAGCTCCCATTGACGCGGCATACGAGACATACGGCGAGCTTAACGAGACAGGCGATAACGCCGTTTTGATTTGTCATGCTCTCAGCGGCAATGCCCACGTCGCCGGTCTAAACGGCCCCGGTGACAGGAACCCCGGCTGGTGGGACAATATGGTGGGGCCGGACAAGAGCGTTGACACAAACAAATACTTTGTAATTTGCTCGAATTTTCTTGGGGGTTGTTCCGGCACAACGGGGCCGTCGTCGATAAACCCGAAGACAGGCAGGCCCTATGGCCTCGATTTCCCGATTATCACCATAGCCGATATGGTCGGAGTGCAAAAGCTGCTGTTGGACAAACTTGGCATAAAGCGGCTGCTGGCGGTGATTGGCGGTTCGATTGGCGGAATGCAGGTTTTGCAGTGGGCGATTCAGTATCCTGATTTTGTCAAGGCGGCGATTCCGATAGCGACGACGGCACATCTCAGTGCGCAGTCGATAGCGTTCGATGCGGTGGGTCGCAACGCGATATTGGCGGACCCGAATTTCGCCGACGGGCAATATCACGACACAGGACAACCCGCCAGAGGGCTGGGCATCGCGCGAATGATTGGGCACATAACGTATCTTTCGGAGGCGGGGATGCGCGAGAAATTCGGCAGAAAACTAAGAACCGCCGACGATTACGGATACGATTTCAACTCGGAATTTGCGGTCGAAACATATCTCGATTATCAGGGGCAAAGTTTCGTTGAGCGGTTCGACGCAAACAGCTACCTTTATATCACAAAGGCGGCTGACTATTTCGACCTGACCAGGAGTTACGGTTCGCTGGAAAAGGCATTTGCAAATGTAAAGAGCAGGTTTCTGGTCGTGAGTTTTTCCAGCGACTGGCTTTTCACGCCTGGGCAGTCGAGCGCGATTGTGGAGGCGCTTGCCGCCAACCGCAAGGATGTAAGCTATTGCAACATTGCCTCGCCGGCCGGCCACGATGCGTTTTTGCTTGAGTCGGAAATGTTAGGCAGGTTTCTCTGCTGCTTTTTGAAGGCGACTTACGACCCACGGAACCTCAAGCCCTGCTCGTGTTACGCCGGGCGGGGAGGAAGGTTGTCTATACTGGAGCAGCCGCACCGGGCGCGCGTGGATTACGGACTTATAGAGTCACTTATTGAGCCGGGCAGCTCAGTGCTTGACGTCGGCTGTGGCGACGGCGAGCTGCTCGAAAATCTTGCGCGAAGCAAAGGCGTAAAAGGCAAGGGCGTTGAGCTTGACCAAGAGCTTGTCCTGGATTGTGTGTGCCGGGGGCTGCCGATTATCCATCAGGATATTGAGCAGGGACTTAGGTTTTACGGCGACAGGGACTTTGATTACGTCGTACTGTCGCAGACGGTGCAGACGCTGAAGGACCCCGAGAAGGTGTTTTTGGAGCTGCTGCGGGTCGGCAGGAAAGTAATTGTGAGTTTCCCCAACTTCGCTCACTGGCGGCGCAGGGTGCAGTTATTTTTCGGAGGCATCGCTCCCGTGGCAAGGCAGCAGCCGCTCGACTGGTACAATACGACCGATACACATTGCCTGTCACTGAAGGATTTCGAGCGATTCTGCAAAAAGTTGGGAGTGACGATAGAAAAAAAGGTTCCATTGGTTAAAGGGCGTTTAAGCCCGTCAATATTCGCACCCAACCTGTTTGCCGAACAGGTAATCTATGTGACGAGCAGGGAGTAAGCTATGGACAAAAATATCGAGTATCACTTGGAAACGCTTGCCTTACACGCCGGCCAGCAGGTGGACACAGATACACGTAGTCGGGCGGTGCCCATTTACCAGACGACAAGCTATGTCTTCAAGGACAGTCAGCACGCGGCGAATCTGTTTGCGCTGAAGGAATTTGGGAACATTTACACCCGATTGATGAACCCGACGACGGACGTGCTTGAAAAACGCTTGGCCGCACTTGAAGGAGGCGTCGGCGGACTGGCGTTGAGTTCGGGCCAATCGGCCATCTACGTCAGCATCTTCAATATATGCGGCGCGGGCGGCCACATCGTATCATCGAACTCGCTCTACGGTGGCACGGTGACGCTGTTCAGCCAGACGTTTCGCAAATTAGGCATCGAAGTGACATTCGTTGACCCCAGACGGCCCGAGAACTTCGCCAAGGCGATTAAGAACAATACCCGGCTCATTTATATCGAGAGCATTGGCAATCCGAAAAACGACATTCTGCAGTATGAGAAAATTGCCGACATAGCTCACAAAAACGGTATGCCGATTGTTTGCGACAACACGGTGCCTACGCCGATATTATTCAGACCGATTGAGTTCGGTATCGACATCGTGGTTCACAGCTGCACCAAATTCATCGGCGGACACGGCACCAGCATCGGCGGCGCGATTGTCGATTCGGGAAAATTCAACTGGGCAAACGGCAGATACCCGGAGCTTACCGAGCCGGACCCCAGCTACCACGGCGTAAAATATGTCGAAAGCTTCGGCAATCTCGCGTACATCATCAAGGCGAGGGTCCAGTTCCTGCGTGATATGGGGTCGTGTATGTCGCCTTTTAACGCATTTTTGTTTTTACAGGGGATTGAGACGCTGCATTTGCGTATGCCACGCCACAGCGAAAACGCCTTGAAACTTGCGCAGTGGATCGAGAAGCACAAGCAGGTTGGCTGGGTGAATTATCCCGGATTGCCTTCTCATCCGGATTATGGGCTGGCCAAAAAGTATATGCCGGCTGGCCAGGGGGCCATTCTGGGTTTCGGCATCAAGGGCGGAAAGGAGGCGGGCATAAAGTTTATCAACGGCGTCAAGCTCGCCAGCCACCTCGCTAATATCGGCGACAGCAAGACGCTCGTCATACATCCCGCCAGCACCACACACCAGCAGTTGAGCGAAGCAGAGCAGCTCGCGGCAGGCGTCACACCCGACTACATTCGCGTCTCGGTTGGAACCGAGCATATCGATGATATAATAGCTGATTTCGAACAAGCGTTGAAAAAGAGTGCTGAGTTTTGAGTGTTGAGTTTTGAGTTATGGGCAAAAGTATCGTTAAACAAAAAAGTTATGAATTTGCTTTGCAAATTATAAAGTTATGCACTCAACTTCGGACTGGCAAGCATTACGAAATATCCAGTCAGCTTTTACGGTCGGGTACGAGTATAGGCGCTAATGTTGAGGAGGCACTGGCGGGGCAAAGCCGAAAGGATTTCTTCGCTAAGATGTCAATTGCTTCAAAAGAAGCGAGAGAGACAAATTACTGGCTGCGGTTAATAAAAGATGCAGGACTTTTTGACAAACAGCAACTTCAAAAACTAATATCGGAGTCGGAAGAATTGGTCAAGATTCTGACCAGCATTGTTAAGACAGGTGCTGAAACCCAGGAAACAACTAAAAACTCAAAACTCAGGACTCAAAACTAAAAATGTGGGAGTACACAGATAAGGTCAAAGACCACTTCTTCAATCCGCGAAACGTCGGTGAGATTGAGGATGCCGACGGTATGGGAGAAGTTGGGTCGTTAGCGTGCGGAGATGCGCTGAAGCTGACGTTCAAGCTCGATGAGAACGGCAGAATCAAGGACGCCAAGTTCAAAACCTTCGGCTGCGCAAGTGCGATTGCCACGTCCTCGGTTCTGACCGAGATGATTAAAGGAATGACGATTGATGAGGCGTCGAAGGTGACGAACAAAGATATTGCTGATTATCTCGGCGGACTGCCTGAGCAGAAGATGCACTGCTCGGTTATGGGCAGAGAGGCCCTCGAAGCGGCGATTGAGAACTACCGCACCGGCGGCACCAAGAAACACGAGCTTGAAGGAAGGGTCGTCTGCACCTGTTTCGGCGTGACTGAAAAGGAAATCGAAAGGGTTATCCGGGAAAATGACCTGACGACGGTTGAGCAGGTGACAAATTACTGCAAGGCCGGCGGTGGCTGCGGCGGCTGCAAAGGCGAAATAGAGAAAATCATCGAACGCATACAGGGTGATAAGGCCGGGGAAGTTGTTGCCAAGGCGCCTCTCATAGCTCGCAAGCAGACCAATATACAGAAAATCCGGCTGATTCAGCAGACAATCGACGAGCAGATTCGCCCTGCCCTGCGGGCCGACGGCGGCAATATCGAGCTGATTGACGTTGACGGCAACAAGGTCATCGTCGCCCTGCGAGGCATGTGCGCGCAATGTGCAATGGCTAATATCACAATGAAAGACCTCGTCGAGGCAAAGCTCAGGGAGTTTGTCGGCGACACGTTCTACGTCGAACAAGCAAAGGATTCAACCGACGAGCAGGGGAAATAAGCGATGAAAACGATATACTTCGACAACAACGCCACCACCAAGGTTGCCGATGAGGTCTTCGAGGAAATCCAGCCTTATTTTTGCGAGCTTTACGGCAACCCTTCGAGCATGCACACCTTCGGCGGGCAGGTCGGTATTAAAATCCGCGAGGCACGTGAAAAAGTGGCGGCGCTTCTCGGCTGCGACCCGAGCGAAATCATATTCACCGGCTGCGGCACCGAAAGCGATAACACCGCTATAAAAGGCACGCTTGCCGCCTACCCCGACAGGCGAAAGATAATCACCACGAGGGTCGAGCACCCCGCCGTATTGAGCGTCTGCCGGGAGCTTGACAGCCACGGCTATACTATCGTAGAACTCCCGGTTGATAGAAAAGGCCGGCTCGACGTTGAACAACTGGAAACGCAGCTCGATGACAACACGGCCCTTGTCACAATTATGTTCGCCAACAACGAGACCGGCACGATATTCCCGATAAAACAAATCGCCGAAATGGTCGCCGCCAGAGGAATCGTCTTTCACACCGACGCCGTCCAGGCGGTCGGCAAAATCCCGATTAATCTGTCCAGAAGCAATATCGACCTTTTGAGTTTGTCCGGCCACAAGCTGCACGCGCCTAAGGGAGTGGGAATACTCTATGTGAGAAAAGGGACTCGCCTTGCGCCGTTTATGTTAGGCGGCCATCAGGAAGGCGGTCGAAGGGCCGGCACCGAGAATGTCCCCGGCATCATCGGCCTGGGCAAGGCCTGTGAGCTGGCAGCTAAAAATATGAAAGAGGAAAATAACAGGGTCAAATACCTGCGCGACAAGCTCGAAAAGGCAATCCTCGAAAAATGCCCTGACTGTATGGTCAACGGCGACACTGAAGACCGCCTGCCCAATACGAGCAATATCAGCTTCGAGTTTATCGAGGGTGAATCGATTCTGCTTATGTTAGATAAATTCGGCATCTGCGCTTCCAGCGGCTCGGCCTGCACGTCCGGCTCGCTCGAACCCTCGCACATCCTCCGCGCTATGGGCGTCCCCTTCACAGCCGCTCACGGCTCGGTGCGTTTTAGCTTAAGCCGATATAATACCGAACAAGAGGTCGATTATACAATAGAAAAAATCCCACCCATCATCACCCGCCTCCGCGAGCTGTCACCCTTTGTAGCAAAATAAGTGCATGTAGTTGTAAATTGTTATAACCGTCCATATGACCCACGCTGTGGTTGCGACTGTACTAAACCACACCATCACCCTTGGTGTGCTGAAACGCTGCTCCTTGACCCCACCATGAATTGACGCGAAGCCCAGAGTTTTGCTAAGTTCTTCCTTTCTATTAAGGGCAGCACGTCTATCTTGATTGATATGATTAATATGCCAAGACAACAAAACCAGAAAGAAAGCTCCAAAAAGCTGAAGAACTATGAATTTAAAAGATACATTCTGGTCGCGAAGAAGATTGAGGAGAATACCTATCGCTACCATGGAAAGACTGAATTCCTGCACCATTAGTTGGTCGCGATAACGATATTCTTGTCCAATTTCTTTTAACTCCTCGACTTTTAAGTTGTCGTTGTTTATCGTCATTATGCAAGTTCAATATAAAATGAATCTGCTTCCGGATAACAGCACAGTCTCAAAGAGGCTTTCCCAATTTGATCCTTTTACGCAATACGATATATGCACGACGCACCACGCATAACGAATACTGCCGAAGAAGGGACTCGAACTCTCACTGGTATGGTGTCTACGCCGTAAGCGTTTGAATTTGCATTGGGAGTTTAGTCAGCGTCAGTTTTTTCAGGTCGAGTTTCTTGCTGGCGTTGTCGATGTCAATTCCGACAAGGTTTCCCTTCGCGTCATAGTCGAGCACGATTCCCTCGGAAACATCTTTGCTTTCGGCGCTTGTTTTTTCGGATAGCTCTATGTATAGCGAATCGGTTTCAGGATAGTAATTTAGTTTCATATTTTGAATCCCCTGTCTGGAAAAGCATTATGTATTGTCATTTTATCATCAAGAGTCACAACCCGGAGCACCCGGGCTTCTAATTCTTCAATCCTGCCCCAGAACCTGAACCGGTTGTCTTCTTGTCTTTCCACCTTAAGCGGTTTCTCTAATACCGCAATACACCATTCCTTTTTGATGTATGGCCGCTTTCGCAGCACTTCTTTTTCAAAGTACTCTGTAAACCTATACCGCATAAAACCATATTAGAAGTTCTGGCAAAAAAAGCGAGAAGAAAATCCCGGGTATAATCAACCGCCTCCGCGAACTCTCGCCGTTTGTTGTTCGTTGAATTTATAACTTGTCAACCCGCCGTCGGCGACAAATCTACGGCACTCGCAGAAATACGCGCATAACCCCTGCATTCTGGAGCGTTTCGATGAAGTTAAAAAGGATGTATATCCAGATAAACCACATTCCTACAGCCATGTTCTTAAGGAAAATATCGGCGTTTACCACAAATTGTGAGGGGCTTTTATACAACGACAGCTTAGGCAGAAATCTTGGCGTGCGTTTGGCGTAATCGAGATAAACCAGGCCGAATTTTTCAGCAAGACGCCTTTCTTCCGAGAGAATTGTTAAAGGATAATAGGACAAATAAAAGACGACCAGCGCCGCCAGGATAAGGATATTTTCTGACGCTAACCCGATGCCTATGGCGCCCATGAAACTGAAAAGGTACAAGGGGTGTCGAACTATCGAATAAGGACCATCCGTGATGACCTCGTGCGTTTTATGGCCGCTGATGTATAACAACGCCCACAGACGACCGATGCTGCAGGTCGTAAGCAGGAATAAGCCGGATGTTTCGAGCAGCATATCCGCCCACCCACCCTCTTTGAAAATCGGCGCAGTGAAAATTATCAGGAGCACAACCAGAACGCCAAAAATACGGGAGACCATAACCCGCCGGCGCACAAACTTGAATAGTAGTCCGCCCGTCATCGCGCCTCCGGGGCGCTGGTTTGAGCGGCTGGGTTTTGGGGACGTTTGATTATTCGCATCTTTTTGAGGGTCCTGAGTATTACAAAAACCAGCAAACCCACACAAAGTATTGTACCCCACATCCAGTCAAGCTGCCACTTGCCCTCGTAAAAACGGTCGCTAATCACCTCGATGGCGGTAAAGGAGGCTATTATAGTAAAAAACCCCGGATATTCACGAGTCAGGACGACCCGCCACGAAAATGGCTGAGCCGGTTTGCACCAAAGCCTGAACCTGGGCACAATCATCGGTGTCTTCTCGGCCCATTGGGTAAAGACCTCGCCGAATTTATCTGAAAGAAACGCCTCCTCCGCAATGATTATCCTTTCGTAGTACAGGAAAAACGCAAGAACACAGGCCACGGCCAACAAAGTGGAACGGGCAAACAAGGCGATTCCAACGAATATCACGAAATTGCCGAGATAGAGAGGATGCCTGACAATGGAGTACATTCCCGTGGTATTCAGCTCCTGAGCTTTAGGATTGCTCGTTGTTCTTCCCGATGTCCCCGCGGGCACGTACCCCACGGTATATATCCTTATTCCCAGCCCGGCCAGTGAGATTGCGAGACAGAAAAGCTCCCACAGCCGGCCGAGTAAATGGCTGCCCATAGGATAAGTTGAATGCTGCAGCCCTATGATAAAAAGCGGCGCGATTACCAGGGGCAGAAAGCTTCTCCACCTGAAGAGCCAGTTTCCCTGTTCTTTCATTTCGTCAACGTATGCCATATATCCTCTACTTAATCCCGCCTGTAGCACGGTGCGCACGACGCACAGCGCACGACAAAAACTGCCGAAGGAGGGAGTCGAACCCTCACCCTGTTGCCAGGACAGGATTTTGAATCCTGCGCGTCTGCCAGTTCCGCCACTTCGGCCAGGCGAATTGATGGCTAATTATTGATTATCCGGCGGGCAATGTCAATCAGCGACCTGGTTGTTAACCGTTCCAAGGGTGCGATTCGAGTTTGTAGCGACTGTCCTGCCTGTCAAGAGATTCTGGCGTTCCACGCCCGATTGTCGCGTACTTCTGCTGCGAAGTTGGGACAGCGTCCCAAAAACATGCGGGCTTTATGAAAGGCGGTATAGATGTTAGCATAATTGGCGATATGAAACGCAGATGCCCGGTATGCCAAAAGATTATTGACCCGGCTTTACAGAAGCAAAGCCGGCGTTGGAAGTTTTATCCTTTTTGCTCGCAGCGATGCAAACTGGTAGACCTCGGCCGGTGGCTGGACGGCAATTACAGGATAGTCACAAAGCTGAGACCTGAAGATTCAGAGGGCTCTGGCGAATTTCAGGTCGAGGGAAACAAGGACAAAAACAGTGGACAATCGGAAATGGACGGTGGATAATATAAGCAAGACGGAGGACGGATGACAGATGACAGATGACAGAAGACAGAAGATAGCTCATCCGTTTTCTATTGTCTGTCCTCTGTCATCCGGTGTTTTGAAAGGGAATCAAAATGGGCGGCGAAAACCAAAATCAAGCGAGTCAGATTTTAGGCCTCGGCGAGCCGGGATTTCCGAAGATATTCCGAAGTTTCCGGATGGCGGTCCAGCCGAGCAAACTGATAATTGCACTTGGGCTGATTGCGGCGACAGGCCTGGCCGGCTGGATTATGGACCTGCCAAAAACGGTCGTCGCGACACCGGGTGCAAACGGACAAGAGACGGAATTAAACGTGTATATGACCGCGCCGGAACGGGTGAAATCGTATATCGAGAAATACACCGATACAAACCAGCGAGCGGGCGTGTTCTCGACGATGTGGCATTTTGCAAAGGACAAATTCCACGGCGCTTTGAGAGAGTTGTTTGCGTTCAATCCGCCCGGGGTTTTGCGCAACGCCGCGGAGTGTCTGCGGGCGGCGCGGTGGGCGATACGGCATCACACTGTTTACTGTGTGGTATTCGGTTTGATAGAGCTTTGCCTGGTTTCGATTGCCGGCGGCGCAATATGCCGGATTGCTGCGCTGCAGCTTGCGCGAGACGAGAAACCCGGGATAGCGGAGGCGGTGCGATTCAGCGTAAAGAAGTTCGTTAGTTTTGCTGCTGCGCCTCTGGTGCCAATTGCGATGGTTGTATTGGCTGGCGCCTGCATATTTTTTGTTGGTCTGATTGCTAATATACCCTTCGGGATTGGCGAATTGATAGTCGGGATTTTGATGCCTCTGGCGCTGATTGGAGGGGTGATTGTAGCGGCTGTTCTGGTAGGGACGATTGCGGGATTTAATCTGATGCTTCCAGCGGTCGCATACGATGGCTCGGACAGCTTGGATGCGGTCAGCCGGTCTTTCAACTATGTGTACGCCAGGCCCTGGCGTATGGGTTTTTATACGGCAGTGTCCGCCGTTTACGGGGCAATTTGCTATATCTTTGTCCGATTATTTGCCTTTGTTCTGCTGTGGTCGACTTGCCGCTGTCTTCGATTGGGCGCAGGGCTGGATAGCGCCCGGGGTCTGCCGGACAAGATAATGGCCATTTGGCCGGAGCCGAGTTTTGCCCGGCTGCACGCGTACTCAGCCGCCGCAGGCAGCTGGTCCGAGGCCGCCGCGGCATTTCTGGTCTATCTGTTCGCCCTCGTAATCGTCGGGTTAGTCGTGTCTTTCATAATCAGTTTTTACTTCTCATCCAACACCGTGATATACGCATTGATGCGCAACAAGGTTGACAACACGCCATTGGAGGAGATTTACACCGAGCCGGAGGAAACAAGGTCGCAACCCGGCGAAGTAAAAGAACAGCAGTCGCAGGATTAGCACCCATACGATGGGGCTTGCCGCCAAAGCCGGGGATGGGTCAGTGCCGTAATTTCTTGACGGTCAGCCGATAGGGTGATAGAATCACCTTTGTAAATAATGCCGGGGGCTGGGCTTGACGATATTAAGTTATGACTGAATCGGGCACAGATACGCAGAGCACACATCCAACTCACCCTGGCGAAACCCCGGTGCGCCGGGGCAGCCAGCCGGCCTTTCAATCCTCGTCGAGCATGTTGCTGAGGTTTCGCAGACCGCTGATAGTATTCGCGCATATCGTTGTGTTCGCCGCCTCGCTGATGCTTTCATTTCTGGTGGCGTCGAATATGCAGTTCAACACCAAATGGCTCGTGAGGCAGTATCCGGTACTGCTGGTGTTTTTCATTGTAGTGAAGATAGTAATTTTCGGGCTGTTCCGGCAGTATCGCGGCTGGTGGAGATATGTGGGAATATCAGACCTTACGGCGATAATCCGCGCCTCGCTTGTCAGCACGCTGATTATAGTGGCCTCATGGTTTTCGGCGCTGCAGGCAGATGCTGTGCGAAGGGCTTTGCCGGCGATAACAGAGGTGGGTCAGGGTGTGTTCATGGCGGATTTGTTCGGGACGATATTTCTGCTGGCCGGGCTGCGAATGGCGGTCCGGCTTTACTACGAAGAATTCCGGACGGTAGAGGTCGGCAGGTTAAAGCGATTCCTGATTGTCGGGGCGGGCAACACCGGCGAGGCGCTTCTGCGGGAGATTCATCGTATGGCGGTCACTGAGTATGAGGTGGTCGGTTTCATCGACGACGACCACGCCAAGCAGGGCATCAGCATACACGGCATCCCGGTGCTGGGCACGGTGGAGCAGCTTGCGGGAATCTGCAGGGAGAAAAATATCGAGGAGGTGGCGATTGCGATGCCTTCGGCGACCGTGCCGCAGCGCAGACGCGTGATACAGGTCTGCCAGGGCACGAAGGTTCGCTTTCGAACCGTGCCATCGATGACCGATATTGCCTCGGGCAGATTTAGGGTCTCACAGATACGTGATGTCGATATTGATGACCTGCTGGGCAGAGAGACCGTGCAGCTCGATACGGACGCGGTCGAGGCGTTCATCAGGGCAAAGACGATTTTGGTGACCGGTGCCGGCGGTTCAATTGGTTCGGAGATGTGCCGGCAGATATGTTACTACAAGCCGAAACTGCTGTTGCTCGCCGAACAGGCGGAAAACCCATTGTTTTATATTGAGCGGGAGCTTCGCGAGAGATGGCCCGACATCCCGCTTGTGGCCGTCGTATGCAACATTACCGACCAGGTTCGAGTGGAGACAATCTTTGAAAAATACAGGCCTGAGGTCGTAATTCACGCGGCTGCACACAAGCACGTTCCTCTGATGGAGCTTAATCCGGGCGAGGCAATCAAGAACAACGTGGTTGGCACCCGCGTGGTGGCGGATGCGGCAGACAGATTCGGCGCCGGCAACTTCGTTATGATAAGCACCGACAAGGCGGTGAACCCCACGAGCATGATGGGCTCGTCCAAGCGCGTTGCCGAGATGTACGTACAGGATTTGAACAGAACCAGCAAAACGCATTTCGTGACGGTGCGGTTCGGCAACGTGCTCGGCTCGGAAGGGTCGGTTGTCCCCATCTTCAACAGGCAGATTGCCCAGGGCGGGCCGGTGACGGTGACGCATCCGGAGATGAAACGCTACTTTATGACCATACCAGAGGCGAGCCAGCTCGTCCTGCAGGCGGCGTCGATGGGCAAAGGCGGGGAGATTTTCCTGCTCGATATGGGCGAGCCGGTGAAAATCGTCGATTTGGCGAGGGAGCTTATCACGTTGAGCGGCTTTCGACCCGATGAAGATATCGAGATTGTCTTTACGGGCCTCAGGCCGGGAGAGAAGCTGTTCGAGGAGCTGTCGATAAAAGGCGAGGATATGCAGGAGACGCGGCATCCGAAAATCGGGATATGGAAGAATATACCGATGGACCGCGACCGGCTCCGCAAAGGAATTACAGAGCTTGTGGCCCTTGCCCGGACGGGTGCGCACGGCGCGATAGCTGCAAAAATAAAAGAGATAGTTCCCGAATACATCGGCGGCAACAATAACACCCCGCAGGCCTGAACCAGCAACAATTACCAGTCATATTAGTTCACTCACTGGCTCGACCGGAGATTTGGCAGGCAAGTGAGCTTACTATGAGCCAGCAGGAGTATCCGGGGTTTAGAAACGCACTTCTGGAGTCGGCTGAGTAAGGAAGGTCATAAGGCAGATGAGTCAAAAAGCAGAAGGGCCGGCGTTAAAGCCGGCCCTTTTATTTTCTGAACAACCCAGGAAGATGCGATTAGACGTCGGGGTCGTTTTGGTCGGTCTCGCGCGGGTGGGCGGCGGAGTAAACATCCTTGAGTTTCTTGGTTGTCAGGTGCGTGTAGATTTGGGTGGTGGAAAGGGACTGATGGCCGAGCAATTCCTGAACGCTGCGGAGGTCGGCGCCGCGATTGAGCATATGCGTGGCAAAGCTGTGGCGCAGGGTATGCGGGCTGATTGCGGGGTCGAGGCCGGCCATTTTGAGGTATTTATCCATCTTGCGGCGAACGCTTCGGGTGCTGAGGCGTTTGCCGTGCTTATTTACGAAAAGGACCTTGCCGTCGAAGTTGCTGTTGTGCTGGGCGCGTTTATTTCTGAACTCCATATAGTGCTGGATGATTTGCAGCACGGAGGAGCTAATCGGACAGATTCTCTCTTTCTTGCCTTTTCCTCTGATGTGGACGACCTCGCCGAGGAAATCGATATCGTCGAGGTTCATCGCCACAAGCTCGCTTACCCTGATGCCGGTGCTGTAAAGCGTTTCCATAATGGCCCTGTCGCGGGCGCCGAGCCAGGTGTCGCAAGGGGGCGTTTCAAGCAGCCGTTTGACTTCTTCATATTCGAGAAACCGCGGAAGCCGTTTTTCCTGCTTCGGCGTGCGGATGCCGACAACCGGATTGGAGGTTACGTGGTTTCTTTTGACGAGAAACTTATAGAAGCTGCGAAGCGTGGCGAGCTTGCGTGCAATCGTGGCCTTGGAATACTGTTTATCGTTTAACACAGCCATATAACCTCTTATGGCGTTGACGTCGGCTGAAGCAAGGAGCTGGTCGATATCAACTCTCGGATGAGTGGCCACGGCCGTGGCGGCGCCGGAGTCGTGCCCCGACAAGTCGGGGGTGATGTCGCCGTGCATCTCGGAGCCAGATGCCACCTCGCTGCGAGCGGTGAGGAATTCGCCGAACTGAAGCAGGTCAACGCCGTAGCATTTGGCCGTGTGTGGGCTGAAGCGTTTCTCAAACTGCAGATAGTTGAGAAACTCCTGGATGGTTGTGCTGTTTTCCATAATTTGTCTACCTTACACAGTCACAAGTCATAAGTGCACAAGGCATAAGTCACAAGCCCTGTGCTCTTGTTCTCTTACGCTCCTGTTTCTACGTTATCGCCGATGAGTTCGTTGGCTTGCCCTACAAGCGACTGGGTGAGTTTGAAACTCAGCACTGCGGCATCGAACCAGTCGAGGTCGGTGCGTCCGCTTTTGGCCTGTTCGACGAGGACGTCTAAAAGTTTGTCCTCACAGCCGCTCTCGTAGCGAAAGATAAACTTCTGCTTGCCCTTTTTGAGAATTAGTTGTTTCCTTGCTCTGCTCACGGCCATCTGACCCCTGTGGTTTCGGAAACTCATACCCGGAGACAACATCATCATCTCTCTTTATCGGTCTCAACTCGGCTGACTAAAGTGGCGACCGGAAATTTCTTAACCGGAGGCGATAATATCGCCCTCGGCGGAGATGCCACAGGAGTTTTATCGGCCAATAGGCCGATGGGCTTTAACCCGCGAGATAACAAATCGACAGATTTTATATATTATCTCCGGCTTTATCTCACGGGTTAAATGAGGGGTCATCGCGCGGTGAAGAAGGTTTGTCCCTGTTTTTTTTCGGACCGAATCACCCCCTGTTTTTCGAGCGAGTCCAGATACTTTATTGCCTCGTTGGGGACCAGGCCGAGAGCCGAGCAAACGTCGTTGAGCGAACAAGGTCTGCGTTTCAGCATTGATAACAGGGTTTGGCCGATTTCGTCGGCGGGTTTTGTGCAACGGCTGGAGACAAAATCGGCTATTACCTCGCAATTGGGCCCGAGCCGGCTGGCTATTGTCTCAAGCCGGTCGGCGGGAACTTTTTCGACGCCCGACTCGGCGGTCGGGCGAACCGCGGTATTGAGATGGACCTTATCGGGGCCGATTTTTCTTATTGCCTCGGCGAGCTTGGCAAGTTGTGGATTATCAGTATTAAAACGCTCGATACAGAAGACCTCAAGCCATATCAGCCCGCCGTATTCCCTTCTCAAGGCGCACAAACCGTCGACTAAGCGGTCGAAGGTAATCTGCTCGTGGGGTCTGTTGATTTTGTCAAAGGTTTGCTGGTCGCCGGCGTCTAAGGAGGGCAAAATCACGTCGGCGCCGGCACAGTCGGCCCTGACCTCGGGCAAATAAAAAAGTGTGCCATTGGTCAGGATGGCAGTGGGGATAGGGGTCAGTTTTTTGATACCCGCGATGAGCCGGGCAATGCCGCTGTGGAGCGTCGGCTCACCGGAGCCGCCTATGGTAATGTAATCCGCCTCCAGGCCGGCATTGAGCAACTGTTTAAGCTCGGCCAGGACGTCGTCCACGGGCACATATTCTTTGCGCTGGACCGTTTTACAGGTGGTCCTGCCGAGCTGACAGTAAATGCAGTCGAGCGTGCAGGTCTTAAAAGGGATGATATCGACGCCTAAGCTGCGCCCTAACCGGCGCGATGGTACCGGCCCATAGAGGTATTTGCTGCGATTAGCCACCTTTGCGCCCGCGTACGACTTCGAATATTTTTTTGCACACGCCCAATAAATCTTCGAGCCAGCCGATAGGCATAATGCTGGCGGCGTCGGATTTTGCGTGTTCGGGGTCAGTATGGACTTCGAGGAACAGGCCATTTGCGCCGGCTGCTATGGCGGCCCTGGCAAGAATGGGCGCCATCCGGCTATCGCCGCCGCTGGAGATGCCCAGCCCCCCCGGCTGCTGGGCGCTGTGGGTGGCGTCGAAGACGACCGGGCAGCCAAGCTGTTTCATCGTCTCGATGCCGGCCATATCGTTGACTAAGCGATTGTAGCCGAAGAACGTGCCTCGCTCGGTGAGGATTATCTTGTCGTTGCCGCAATGCCGAATCTTTTCCACGATGTTTTTCATCTCATCGGGCGAAAGAAACTGGCCTTTCTTGACGTTCACGGGTTTGCCGGTCTCGGCGCAGGCACAAAGCAAATCGGTTTGCCTGCACAAAAAGGCGGGGACCTGTAGGCAGTCAACCACACTGGCGGCGATTTCGGCCTGCTCAGGCAGATGAACGTCCGTCATCACGGGCAGTTTTGTCCGTTGCCGAATAACGTTGAAAATGTCGAGCGCCTTTTCCAGGCCCGGCCCGCGGAAACTTGATATGCTGCTGCGGTTGGCCTTGTCGAAACTGGCCTTGTAAATTATGCCGATACCTGTGCGGGAGGAAATTTCGGCCAATCGATTTGCAATATCAAGGCAGATTGCCTTTGTCTCGATGACGCAGGGGCCTGCCATCACAAACATCGGGGCGTTCAGGCCGACCTCCACAGCACCAATCTGGAAACTTTTCGCTCGCATATCCATTACTACATTATCGACGCGGGACGGCCAATTGTCAAATTCATCCGCCGAAGCTTGTTCGCCTTTTATTCGCCGCAGGCGAAGTGGCAAGGCGGGGGTTATCCACCGGCGGATTTGTACATAGCGACTTCTACAAAGCCGAGTCGCCCACTTTAATCGCTTCAAAATCGGGGTATTTGGCACATTTTTTCAGTCAGAGTGCCATACACCTGGCACTCCTGGAAGAATTTGTTTGGTTTTGCCTATAAGCATCCGGTAGTGTCAATTATGACGGCGAAGAAGATTGGTAGTGAGTTAGAGTAGTAGTAAATCTTTACCCGCCTTCGCAGAAAGCTGTTTTGGCCTTCCAGAGAAGAGAGTAGAGTGATGATGAGGAGAAGAAGAGAGGGTGGCGTGGGTTCTGAAATTGTGCGTGCATTTCTCTTTGCTCCCCGTTACCGAAGCATTTTTTAGACAAATCAATTGAAAACCCTTTTTATTGGAGGAGAAGAGAATGAGAAAAGTAGTATTGAATAGATGTAAAAACGTTACATGTTAAGTAGGATGGGCAAGAAAGATTCTATGGAGGGTTACACACGTCTTTCACGCCCCAATCAAATGTGTTCGCATAAGTATTAAGCCAAAGAAGAGAAGCAGTTGCGTTAGTTTGCGTTGGACAAGCACAAGGTTATAAAGGGTGAAAGTCAAACGTAGTGCTTGTTTGATGTTGTTCGAGACAATCGCAATATGTGAGTGAAGAGAGTGTTTGTCGAGAACAACGCAATTTCCTGGTTTGTTGCCAGGGCATCAAAAAGAAGAGAGTTTTATGCGCGGCAACAATAGTAAAACGAAGGGGAAAGGGAAATGAGTATGAAAAAGTTAATTACAATGAGACAAATCTTATCAAACTTAAGGTTGTGTCTGCTATTAGCAACTGTTTGTGTGTGGACAAGTGCTGCTTATGGGACACACATTGTCGACGGCGCTTTTGGCGTGGGCGAATGGGACGGGGCCCCACTGCCCCAGACAGGCATGTATTCCAACTTCTATTATGACTGGGGCAACAGTGATTTATACATCATGAATGACTGGTGGAACACAGACCTGGGATTCGAGCTTGGCGATACTCAGTGGAATACATTTTGGTTTACTGACGCACAAGATGACGACTGGGAATTCAGAGTATTTGCGAATGGAAGCGTTACGGTGTGGGAGAATAACATCGGGATTACAAATTCCGGTATTGTTGCAGCATATGGCTTCGGGCCGTCTCCAAGTGTTTCGGCTAACCACACTCTCTATGAAGTGATGATACCTGGCGGTATCATAGGAGACCCTAACTATTATCCCGACATCACCGAGTCGGACCCAATACGCCCACCACCACCAGTCCCACCAGACCCAGACCCCATAGATGGTCCTTTCGTGACCCCTGAACCGGCGACGGTTTGTCTGCTCGGCCTTGGCGCTTTGGGCCTGTTGAGAAAGCGCAGGGCATAAAAAGCTCGAAAAGACAACTTGTGTTATAAATCAAAGGGCTGTGCGAACAACACAGCCCTTTTTCTGTTTTCTATGTCGAATTACCAGCCCCAAAAACCTAAATAATCAGTCGAGAGATTTACGAAACGCTGTACTATCGCAATGCCCTGAGAATCTGCGCTCTTATGCCGGCAGGTTTGGCGCCTTCGGGCACCATCACCTGCACCGCTCCTGGAATCACACTTATATGAACCGGCACGGCCGGGCCCGGGTCGCCGTCTATCTCGGTGGACAAATTCGGGTTGTCGGAGCTGACTGTGATAGATTTACCCTGCCGATAGATGACGTCGCGGCAGCGGGTGTGTTGTTTGAGAATAGTTATTACCGAATGTTTGACTAAATGCGTCCGACAGGCGCATTTGTAGATGCAAACATCGAGCAGACCGTCGCTGTAATCGGCGTTTTCGAGGATGTTGAGGCCTATGGCGTATCTTGAAATGTTTCCGACAAAAACAAGACCGGGGCCGTCGAAAATCTGAACGCCATCGACTTCGACTTTCATTTTGTCGAATCGGTATCGCCAGAAGGTTCGCCACAGCGGCCAGAAGTAGTCAAAGTAGGTTATATGTCCCGTGCGATTTTGGCTGACGCCTTCGACGACCTCGCCGTCGAAGCCGAAGCCGGCTATCGAGGTAAAACATCTGCCGTTTGCGTTTCCTAAATCGAGTGTTCGGGTAAAACCTGCTTCGAAGGTTCGGGTCAGTGTTCGAAGCGTCTTGTCGAGGCCCAGCTCGTTGGCAAGCAGATTTTCCGTCCCGCCGGGGACAATCAACAGGGGTTTGTTGCTGCCCGCCCGGCTACGGCTCGGCGTTTCGGTTCCTTCTTTGGCCACCCCAGCGCCTTCGCCGAGACGAGCAAGACCGTGAGCGACCTCTCTGACCGTGCCGTCGCCGCCAACTACAACGACCATTGCGCAGTTTTTGTCGGCGGCGGCGTCCGTCGCAAGCTCGCAGGCGTGCTCCAGCGAGCAGGTGAGATTCGTGCGGACGTCGTAGCCCCTGCCGATGAGGTATTGTTCAAACCACCAGCCGGGGAGTTTCTCGCCGCTGCTTGCGCCGCTCTTGGGATTGACTATGTAGGCGATGTAGCCGTCGTCAGGTTTCATAAAAAGACCGGCAGGGCTTCACAGAAGGATTTCCCTGCGCTTTCTGCCAAGCTTGCGTAATTTCCTTTTCATTAAACTCGCGTAACTTTCCGGTATGTGCGGCAAATCGGACAGGCCAAGTTTTTTCTGCACAGCGGCGATTTTTCTTTCACAGGGCCCTTCGATTTCCACGAAGCTGCCCATAAGCGGCAGCTCGTCGAGCGCCACTTCGCAGTCATCGAGCCGCCAGATACGACGCTTTTTTTGAAACGCAAGCGTTTTCTTATACCCAATCGCGGCAAGAAACGTCTCCGCCGAGGCGGCATCGTCAACCTCGAATTGAACTTCTTCTCTACGCTTGAAACGTCCCTTTTGTTTGGCCCGGCTCCGGCTCGGCCCGTCTATACACAGACCAGCGCTGACCTCGCCTACGCCGAGACGAGGGCCTTTGAAGGTTATTATGGCCCGTTCTTTTCTACCGATGACCTGCCTGTCCTCCGTAGCAGCAGCGGCGTTGCCGCTACTGCGAAGGACGGAACGGCGAATGCGAAGCGCACTATCGGCTTTTCGCAGGGTTGATTTGTCGTCATCAAGATACACGTCAATCTGAAGACGCTTGCCGAGAAATTTTGCCCCGACGGCCTTCAATCTCCGCGCGATTTCCGGCAGCGAGTTTACTTTAATCTTTGCTTCAATTTCGGTATGCATTAAATTCGCTCCCTCGACTTCGCTCAGGATGGTGAGCTTGTCGAACCATTAAACAACTATGTTGACGAGGCGCGATTTGATGACGATTACTTTTTTCGGCTGTTTGCCGGCAAGAGCGGCAACGACCTTTTCGCTTGCGAGCGCCTTTTGCTTTATCGACTCTTCGTCGGCCTGGGCCGAGACGACGATTTTGTCTCTAATTTTACCGTTGACCTGAATGGCCAGCTCGATTTCGACTTCCTTTACAAGCTGGGGGTCGAACTTCGGCCACGACTCGTAAACAATGGTTTTGTTGTGTCCGAGTTTTTGCCAAAGCTCCTCCGCGATATGCGGGGCAAAAGGCGACAAGATAAGCACAAACGGCTCAACAACGGACTTCGGCACGACTGGCTGTTTGGCCAAATGATTAGTGAAAATCATCATTGCGCTGATAGCGGTATTGAAACCGAAGGTCTCGACGTCGCCGCCGACTTTTTTGATTGTCTGGTGCAGCAGCCGAGTGGTCGCCTCATCGGTGCTCGCGTCGCTCGCTTGCTGCACAATTTTTGAAAGTTCGCCAGTTTCTTCGTCCACGACTAATCGCCACACCCTTTGAAGGAATCGATACACACCTTCCAGTCCCTGCATACTCCAGGGCTTCGCCGCCTCTAACGGGCCCATAAACATCTCATACAGTCGCATCGAATCGGCGCCGTAATCGGCGACGACCTTATCGGGGTTGACCACGTTGCCGCGGCTCTTGCTCATCTTCTGGCCGTCTTCGCCTAAAATCATTCCCTGATTGACTAATTTCTTGAACGGCTCTTTGGTGCTGACGTGACCCAAATCGCAGAGGAACTTGTGCCAGAAACGCGAGTAAAGCAAATGCAGCACCGCGTGCTCGGCGCCGCCGATATAAAGGTCAACCGACATCCAGTATTTTTCTTTCGACGAATCGCAGCAACGCCCGCCGTTTTGTGGGTCGATATACCGCAGGTAATACCAGCAGCTGCCCGCCCACTGCGGCATCGTGTTTGTCTCGCGCCTGGCAAACCCACCGCACTTTGGGCAGGTCGTTTTTAGCCAGTCCTTCGCCTTCGACAGCGGCGGCTCACCGGTCGCCGGCGGCGTGTAGTCCTGCATCCGCGGCAGCATCAGCGGCAACATTGACTCCGGCAGCGAAACTATCCCGCATTTGTCGCAATGCACCAGCGGTATCGGCTCGCCCCAGTATCGCTGCCTGCTGAAAAGCCAGTCACGCAGCTTGTAATTGACGGCCTTTTTGCCAAGCCCCTTTTGCTCAAGCCAACTGGTGATTCTTTCTTTGAAATCAGGTGTTCGCAAGCCGGTGAACTTGCCCGAGTTTATAGCCGTGCCATCTCCTGTAAAGCACAATTTGCCTTGTCTGACTAACTCCACTTGTTGTGCATCCGGCGGCTCAACCACTTGAATAATCGCAAGTTCGAACTTCTTCGCAAACTCAAAATCCCGGTCATCGTGCGCCGGCACGGCCATAATCGCGCCTGTGCCGTAGCTGATTAAAACGTAATCACTTATCCAAATCGGTATCTTGGCGTCGTTGACGGGATTGACTGCGAAGGTCCCGGTGAATACGCCGGTTTTTTCCTTCGCCAAATCGGTCCTGTCCAGATCGCTTTTGCGGGCGGCCTCCTCGCGGTATTTTTTCACTTCTGCTTTTTTGCCTTCGGTTGTGATTACATCAACTAATGGATGCTCGGGCGCGAGGACCATATAAGTCGCGCCGAAGAGCGTATCGGGCCGGGTGGTAAAAACGCGGATTACGGAATCGTGGCACGGCCATCCTGGCCGTGCTTCCACGGGCTGGAAGCCCGTGCCACCATCAACCTTGAAATCGACTTCCGCGCCGATACTCTTGCCAATCCAGTTGCGCTGCATTTCCTTGATTGGCTCAGGCCAGTCAACCTCTGTGAGGTCTTCCAATAATCGCTCGGCATACTCCGTTATGCGCAGAAGCCACTGTCGCATCGGCTTTCTGATTACCGGGTGCCCCCCCCGTTCGCTTACCCCCCCTACCACTTCCTCATTGGCAAGAACCGTGCCCAAAGCAGGGCACCAGTTGACCGGCATTTCCGCCTCGTATGCCAAACGATGGTCGTCGATATATTTTCGTTTTTCATCCGGAGACAAACTCATCGGGATGGACAGTTGACTGATGGGTTTTGCCTTCTGCTCTTTTTCGTCAAAGTAGCAGTTGAACAGGTTCAGGAAAATCCACTGCGTCCATTTGTAGTAGTTCGGGTCGGTGGTGTTGACTTCCCGGTCCCAGTCGTAGCTGAAGCCCAGCGACTTGATTTGTCGGCGCATGCCGTCGACATTTTTCTGCGTGGTCTCGGCGGGGTGGGTGCCGGTCTGAATCGCGTACTGTTCCGCGGGCAGCCCGAAAGCATCCCAGCCCATCGGGTGCAGCACGTTGAAGCCCTTCATACGCTTGTAGCGTGAGACAATGTCGCTGGCGGTGTAGCCCTCCGGATGGCCGACGTGCAGGCCCTGAGCGCTGGGGTACGGAAACATATCAAGCACATAGTATTTCGGCTTAGCCAAGTCGCAGTCATTGGCCGCAAACGTCTTGTTATGCTCCCAATACTGCTGCCACTTCTTTTCAATCGCGTTAAAGTTATATCCGCCTTTTTTATCGCTCATTGTCTCTTGGTTACCTTCTCGAATGGGGACAACTGTTGTCGCTGCAGCCAAAACACTTTTTCGACTGCCCCTCCTTGACCTGCGCCGAAAACACCGATATTTGCTTCGTCAGTTTTGTGCTACCGCAATTAGTGCATTTTCGCTGTGCCTTGTTGGAGCTTGTTTCCAGCAACTCAGTTATCCTGCCGCAGTCATCGCATTTATATTCGTAAATCGGCACGGCTTACCCCGTCTCTGTGGTTAATATCGTTTGTAAAAGGGTTTATGTTATGATTACGCTGTGTAATAATCAATACCAATCCGTATAAGCTGATGAGTAAATGAGTCGACGAGGTGATTGATTGAAGGCGGTCTGGTCGATGATATAAGGTGAACTTTTTACGAGCGCCGGCGGATGAGGCCAAGGCGGAAGACAAAAAAGCGAAGATGTAATTCAAACGATTCCCGATAATATCAAAGTGCCGTATGGGACTGTCAGATAACATAACACCATATAAAGCTTCGGAATACGATAAGAAGGTAAAAGAAACTATACCCTTTTATGAATTATTTCATGATGAAACTATTGACCTTGTTAAGACGGTAAAGCCGGAAACGAAGTCTTGGTTGGATACGGGGTGTGGTACCGGTCTTCTTGTTGAGAAGGCGTTCTTACACTTCCCTCGTACCTTTTTCATCTTAGCCGACCCATCAAAAGAGATGCTCCTTCGGGCCAGAGAACGCCTGCGGTTTGTTCCCTCTGACCGTATCCTGTTTATAGATTCTGTCAGCAGCGAAAATTTGCCGGAGAATCTTACCGTACAGCCGGAAGTTATCACTGCCATTATGTGTCACCATTATTTAAAGCCGGAGCAAAGGCGAAATGCCGTCAAAGCTTGCTTTGACTCGATGGCTCCGGGTGGAATATTTATCACTTTTGAAAACATTTATCCGGATTCTGAAAAACACCTTGAAATTGGCCTACAGCGATGGAAAGAATTTCAACTATCGCAAGGCAGAAGTGCTGAAACAGTTGAACAACACTTGGACCGATTTAACAAAAAATACTTTCCTATTCGTATCGGTGAGCATCTCGGACTCTTGACAGAATGCGGATTCGGTACTGCTGAGCTGTTTTGGTATTCGCAAATGCAGGCGGGCTTTTACGCAATCAAATAAAATGATACCATAGGAACTGGCAAAGAAAATCGGGCAGATTCAGATTTATACCCCGCGTGCAGTGAATGCCAGCTTCGCGGGAATAACAACCGAAACGAAGGGTAAACAAAGGTCATATATTAAGGAAAGAGACATATATGAGGTTTATGACGCCGATTGTAATGCTGATTGGGTCGAATATATTTATGACGTATGCCTGGTATGGGCACCTGAAGGATTTGAGGGGCAGGGCGGTGATAATCGCCATCGTGGCAAGCTGGGCGGTTGCGTTTTTTGAATACTGCCTGCAGGTGCCGGCTAACCGCATCGGCTTTCAGTTCTTTTCGCTGGCCCAGTTGAAGGTCATCCAGGAAATAATCACGATGAGTGTCTTCGCGGTATTTTGCGTTTTATATATGAAGCAACCGCTCAAGCTGGATTTCCTGTGGGCGGGATTGTGCCTGCTTGCTGCGGCCTATTTTATGTTCAGGGGGTTCGGCCTGCCGAATTAATGATGAAACCTGCGAAAGTAAAAATCTCGACGATAGTAATACTTGCTATCGTACTTATCCCTGCCTACTACTTCGGCAAAGGATTTTTGAATCTGACAACAACGATTCACCAGCTGCTTACTGAGAATAAGCAGTTGAAAGAAGCGATTACGAACCTCACCGCCGAAGAGCAGATTGGGTATGCCAAGGTAATCAAGCAGGAAACCAAAGACAGCAAGGTTTGGACGACGCTGCGGTTCGTCGAGACTGCCAGAGACGACAAGCTCAAAAAAATCGTCGAAAAGGATTATACGATAGAAGGGGACATCGTCCACTTCGATGCGCTGATTGTCAAATTCGGCGACAAAATGGTGATGGATGGCAAAGAACGGGCGATGTATCTGTGGCGAAGGGTTTACGGCGAAGGTATGGCGCCGCAGGACGGTTTCCCTATTGAGACCGCGGGCGCCGAGCCGGCGCGATACGAGGATTTGTTTGGCCGCCTGCCGATAAAACAAAGGGAACTGTTCTGGTCTAATATCTGGGATTTGGCAAACGACGCGGAAAAGTTAAAAGAATTCGGCATCACGGCCATTTATGGCAATGTCGTATACGCCCGTCTCAAACAAGGCCTCATCTACGTCTTCAAGATAAGCCCCACCGGACAGCTTTACCCCGAAGTCGTCCCCGATATGTAACCGGGAGGAAAAAAGGTGTCAGGAACCTTTTTCTGCGATTTTGACAGGAATAGCATCTGGGACTTGCGAAAAGTAATTTGAAAAACCGGGCGATATGGCCGACCCCCGAAAATTCCCCCACAATTTTATCCGCCTGTGGCGGACTTTGGGACGGTTATTTGATACTATGACAGGTTTGACCTGTGAGGGTTTTGAGGTATAATGCACGCCTTACCCGCCACAGGCGGGTGAACGTGGAGAAAAGTTTATGAAGGGCAAATTTGTAAGGGCGGTTTTTCCGGGGTCATTCGACCCGATTACCAACGGGCACTTAGACGTAATTCATCGCGGGATAAAACTGTTTGATGAGCTGATAGTTGCGGTGGGAAGAAGCCCGCTGAAAAACCAGCTTTTCACCCCGAAGCAACGGATGGAAATGATAACGGTGCTGGTCGGGGACATCCCTGGGGTATCGGTCGAAGGTTTCGACGGGCTGACGGTGGAATACGCCCGGCAAAAAAAGGCCGACGTCATCCTTCGCGGTCTGCGCAGCTTGGCCGATGTGCACTATGAGCTTGAACTTGCTATGACAAATCGCTCGGTGGCGGGAATAGAAACGGTTTTTGTGATGACGACGGAGCAGTATGGTTTTATCAGCTCGACGTTGATTCGGCAGGTTGCCTCGTTGGGCGGCGACATTTCCAATCTTGTGCCGGCTAACGTCAGCCGGCTGCTGAAGGAACGATTCAGGAAAACGCAGGGACGGAGGTGAACAAAGCTTTAAGTCGGCGCCGGTGCGGAATTGACGCCGGGTAATCGTTAATTTGAGAGTTTTCGATATTTTAGGAGCATTACTTTGTTTACGATTAGTATTGAGACACAATTCAAGGCAAAACACAGCATTGCCTTGCCGGATGGTTCAAGAGAGCCGGAACACGAGCATTTCTGGGCGGTGTCGATGGAAGTGGCCGCTGATAAGCTTAACAGCAACGGAGTGGTTATGGATTTTGCCCCGCTCAAGGCCAAACTTGCCGCTGTCACATCCAAACTGGCTGATGTCTCGTTGAACGATATCGATTATTTCCGTGAAAACGGCTCAACCTCCGAGAACGTTGCGGTGTATGTTTTTCGGCAGCTTGAGCCAAAGCTGCCGGCCGAGGTGCGACTGAAGACTATCAGCGTCAGTGAGCAGGTGGGCTGCTCGGCAAAGTATAGCAAAGACCAATAGACCCCGTGAGATAAAACGCTGTAGATAACATATTAAGTCCGTCGATTTGTTATCTCACGGGTTAGAAGCTCGATTTTGCGTCGCGTTCAGCATATAGCGCTCAGAACCATCCGCCGCCCACTGAACGCTGCTCGCGGGGTGGATTGGATGTTCAGGGGGGCCGGGAATTTGACGATTATTTTAGCAGGACTTTGGTATAATATCAGAATAAAGGTGGGGCTGTTATGCAATGTGAAGTTTGTCAGAGCAGGGAAGCAACGATACACCTGACGGAGATAGCCGATGGGGCTCGCACGGAGATGCACCTCTGCGAGCAATGCGCACAGGGGCAGGGTATAGGCGCAAAAAGCTATATCCCGATAAACGAGCTGTTGAGCAATCTGCTTGCCGTGGGGCCGAAGGAGGAACTGGCCGGGTTTGGCGATACTGCTCTGGCTTGTCCCCACTGTGGCTATACGCTGGAAAAATTCCGCGAGAAGGCGGTCCTGGGCTGCCCCTACGATTACGAGGTATTCGAGAAGGTGCTTTTACCGTTGGTCAAAAAGGCACACGACGGGGCGACGGCCCATTGCGGCAAGATACCGGCAAGGATACCGAATGACTCAAAGCGGCAGATGGAGATTGCCCGGTTACAACGACAGCTGGATGATGCAGTGCGAAACGAGGATTATGAGCTGGCCGCAAAGCTGCGTGACAAGCTGACAGGATACAAGTAGTGCGGCTGTATTGAGATGGTCTTATTACGATGAAACTGACCGAAATCAGCGGCAATGTCAATGAGTGGTTCAGCGGCGACGGTCCCCTTGCCGACGTCGTTATCTCGTCGCGTGTGCGCCTCGCCCGAAACCTGGCAGGCCACAAGTTCCTCGCCGCCTGCTCGGTCGCCGAGAAGTCCGATATTCTAAAGAAACTCAAGGACGTCCTGATGGGGCTGCAATTGGGCGACGATATGTTCTACATCGGTGTTGACAAGTCGCCTGTGCTGGAAAGACGGTTTTTAGTTGAGCGGCACCTCATCAGCCAGAATCACGCGTTCGGCAAAGGTCCCCGTGGGGCGGTGGTTGCCCGGCGTGAGTTTTTCACCGCAATGATAAATGAAGAAGACCATCTGCGGCTGCAGGTGTTAAAGGCCGGCAGCCAGCTTCCGGCCTGCATCGAGCAGATTAACCGCATCGATGATATGATTGAGCAGCAGGTGGAGTATGCGTTCAGTCCCACGTACGGGTATCTGACCGCCTGCCCGACGAATCTGGGCACCGGGATAAGGGTCTCGGTTATGCTGCATCTGCCTGCACTAAAAATGACGGCGCAGATAGAAAAATTCCTCAATGCCGCCAGGGCGCTTGGATTGGCCGTAAGGGGACTTTTTGGCGAGGGGACCGAGGCGGCGGGCGACTTCTATCAGCTGTCGAACCAGATTACGCTGGGCGTCTCGGAAAAGGATATTGTAAGTCGATTCGAGAAGGCGATTATCCCGGAGATTGTCGAATATGAGCACGCCGCACGCAGCCAGCTGCTCTCGCAGCAGGCCAACCTGCTCGATGATAAAATCTCGCGGGCGATTGCGCTTCTTAAGAACGCACATCTGATAAGCTCACAGGAGGCGCTGTTTCTGTTGAGTCACATTCGGCTGGGATTGAATATGCGAAAACATCAGGGGGCTTCAACGCCGGCAATCGACCGGCTTTGCTCACTCGGCGGCAACAGGGGTGAGGCAGGAGCCACCGGCCAGCTTTCCATCGCCACGGTAAATCGGCTGTTCCTGCTCACGCTGCCGGCACATCTGCAATTTAACTACGGCAAGGAGCTTGATTCGACCCACCGCGATGCACTCCGCGCCCAAATCATCCGCTCCGCGCTTAACGGGTAGCTCCCGGCGCAAGAAAACCCGGCGTAAAACGCCGCTGTTTCCGTCTGCCAAAATGGCACGGTTGGATACCAAACCACCGAACCGGCTCGCCGAATCGCCAACCTCTTTGCAGAAAAGGAGTTAGTCGCACCAAGGGCGTCGAATTTGCCTCTGGCACGGGTTTTGCACCTTTGTTTCTCAAACGAAGCTATTCCACATACTCGCATAAACGAAAGGGAATCGATTATGGCTACGAACAAGATAATTGGGATAGACCTGGGGACAACACTTTCGGTCGTTGCCGTGATGGAGGGCAGCGTACCAAAGGTTTTGATTAACTCGTCGGGTTCCCGGCTGACGCCGTCGGTGGTTGGCTTTACTGACAAAGGCGAGCGGTTAGTCGGCCAGATTGCAAAGCATCAGCAGGTGACCAATCCTGAAAACACGGTGTTCTCAATCAAACGGTTTATGGGCAGGCGGCACAACGAGGTGGCGTCTGAGGAAAAAATCGTGCCGTACAAAATCGTCGGCGGGCCCGATGAGCTGGTCAAGGTCAGCGTCCGCGGCAAGGAATTCACACCGCCTGAGATATCGGCGATGATTTTGCAGGATTTGAAAAAGACCGCCGAGGATTATTTAGGCGAGAAAGTCGAGAAGGCGGTAATCACCGTCCCTGCGTACTTCAACGACGCTCAGCGTCAGGCAACAAAGGACGCCGGCACCATTGCAGGACTGAAGGTCGAGCGGATTATCAATGAGCCGACCGCCGCCGCTCTTGCATACGGCGTGGAGAAGAAAAAGAACGAAAAGGTCGCCATATTCGATTTCGGCGGCGGAACGTTCGATATATCGATACTGGACATCGGCGATAACGTTTTTGAAGTGCTCAGCACCAACGGCGACACGCACTTAGGCGGCGACGACTTAGACGCCGTTTTGATAAATTACATCGCCGACGAGTTCAAGAAAAAAGAAGGCATCGACCTTCGCAAAGACCCAATGGCACATCAGCGGCTCAAAGAGGCGGCAGAGAAAGCCAAGTGCGAATTGAGCACTCAAATGGAAGCGACGATAAACCTGCCGTTTATTACAGCCGATGCCTCCGGGCCGAAACACCTGCAGATGACTCTTACACGCAGCAAATTAGAGGCGTTGTGCGAACCGATATTCGACCGGCTCAAAAACCCCTGCGTCAAGGCGATGCAGGACGCCAAACTGGCGCCGAAGGACATTGCGGAGGTTTTGCTCGTTGGCGGCTCAACCAGAATCCCGAAGGTCCAGCAGATAACCAGAGAGCTTTTCCAGAAAGAACCCAACAGGAGCTTGAACCCCGATGAGGTGGTGGCGATGGGCGCCGCCGTTCAGGGAGCGGTGCTTGCTGGCGATACAGGCGTTAAGGATATCCTCCTGCTGGACGTCACGCCGCTTTCGCTGGGCGTCGAAACCCTTGGCGGAGTTATGACAAAGCTCATTGAACGCAACACCACGATACCCACAAGCAAGACCGAAATCTTCTCAACCGCAGCGGATAATCAGACCACCGTCGATATTCACATCCTGCAGGGCGAGCGTGAGTTCGCCGGCGACAACCGTACGCTTGGCAGGTTCCAGCTTGCGGGGCTTCCGTCTGCACCACGAGGAATCCCGCAGATTGAAGTTGCCTTCAATATCGACGCCAACGGCATTCTCAATGTCTCGGCCAAGGACCTTGCAACCAGCAAGCAGCAATCCATCGAAATCAAGTCCAGCTCAGGCCTTAGCGACCGGGAGGTCGAGCAGATGAAGAAGGACGCCGAGTCGCACGCCGAAGAGGACAAGAAGAAACGAGAGGTCGTCGATTTGAAGAACCAGGCCGACCAGGTTATTTACGCGACTGAAAAGACGCTCAAAGAGCACGGCAGCAAGGTCTCCGGCGACACACGAGGCAAAATTGAAAGCGCCGTCAACAACCTCAAAGAGGCCGTAAAGGGCGATAACGCTGACGCCATAAGAAAGGCCATTGAAAACCTCAACAGCGCCACCCAGGAGCTTGGCAAGACACTTTACGAAGAAGCCGCAAAAAAATCCGCCGGCGGCGCAGGCAAGCCAGGCCCATCAGGTCAAACACCCCCGCCTCCGCCGCCCGAAGGTGACGTCCGCAGAAAACAAGGGCCGGACGACGTAATCGACGCTGAATTCGAAGCAAAGGACAAGTAACGGAATTTCTGATTGCTGATTTTTGATTTTAAATTTCGGATTTCGGCCGTGTCCTCTGTAGCTCCTGCCCTACATAGCACGCAGTGCGGCGGAGGGTTAGCGAAGGTGGATTGTGGATTTTTTGCCACCGAGAATTCTTTTTTCTTTTAGCCACTCCCTCGACTTCGCTCGGGACGGTGAGCTTGTCGAACCGAGAGGGCACACCCCTGCCTACGACGTGCAGGGGCAGGAAAGACACAGAGAATTTATTTCCTCTGTAGCCAACTTTCCCGCGTGATTATAACATTTACCCCCTCAAAGGCAAAGAAACTTGAAGCCAACCATAAGAGGCCGAAATCAGGTGCGGAAAATTCTCTTGCCTTTAGGCCTGTGATTGTTCATAATAAAATGGCAATCGAGCGGAGAATCAGATAATGGGCAAAAAAGAAGAGAATTCCAAAAGCTTCGGGAGAAAGGCAAAATGAAAAGACACATCCTCACAACAATTGTTCTGACGGCATGTCTCTCGTCAATTGCCTTACAGGCATCCGACCCCAACAATCCCGCCGAAGGAACTCAACCAGAAAAAATCATCGGTGTACAAGACAACAACTCCGGCGAGTGCAATGTCCCTTCATCAAATACCGGTTTCAAAGCCGTCGTGGCCGGCGATGTTCATAGTTTAGCCATAAAGCGAGATGGCTCCATCTCGGCGTGGGGAAACAATAACTCCGGCGAGCGCGATGTCCCTTTGCCAAATACTGGCTTTATAGCCGTTGCGGCTGGCAAGGGGCACAGTTTAGGTCTCAAGTCGGACGGCTCGATTGTGGCGTGGGGAAGAAATAGCTCCGGCGAATGCAGTGTGCCTTTGCCGAATACCGATTTTGTGGCCGTAGTGTCTGGTTACCTTCACAGTTTAGGTCTTAAGCGGGACGGCTCCATTGTGGCGTGGGGAAACAACGACTATGGCGAGTGCAATGTCCCTTCGCCGAATACCGGATTCAAAGCTGTCGCGGCTGGCTACATCCACAGTTTGGGCCTTAAAGAGGATGGTTCGATTGTGGCTTGGGGAAACAACGAGTACAACCAATGCAATGTCCCTCTGCCTAATACGGGCTTTGTAGCCATCGCAGCCAGCGGGGGACATGGTTTAGGTCTGAAAACAGACGGCTCCGTTGCGGCGTGGGGAAACAACGACTATGGCCAATGCAATGTCCCTTCACCCAATACCGGCTTTGCGGCTGTTGCAGCGGGTAAAGGGCATAGTTTAGCCGTTAAGCAGGACGGCTCCATTGTAGCATGGGGAAACAACGACTATGGCGAGTGCAACGTCCCTTTGCCTAATACGGACTTTGTGGCTGTCGCAGCCGGAAAGGGGCATAGTTTGGGCCTGAAGGCAGATGGCTCGATTGTAGCGTGGGGATGGAACGCTTTTGGCCAATGCACAGTCCCTTCGTCAAGCCGTCGTGGCGATACTCTTGAGCAGCGAATAAGACGACTTGAATCCCAGCGCATAGAACCCAACTTACCGGAAGATGAAAACAAAGACGCGCTGAGAGTAGAGCGGATGAGCAAAAAAATCCAGGAAATGGAAGACGCCATCGAGCTTGACGAAACACACATCAATGTCCTTCCCTCAATATGCTGTCCACTGACGAAAAACTGTCCACCCCCCGGTCTACGTCGGGACGAGGAGCTTCAAAAAGCCCTCGAGATTGCAACAAAAAAATGGCAATTTCTCGCTGACCAGGAAAGAAATTACATGAAGATGATACAATATGCTGAGAAGTACACCGACCTTGGAATTGACGTTATGGATATGAAGAAGAATCTAATCGAGTGCCAGGGACGAAAAAAGATTGTGGAACTGGTTAAAGAGTGCCTGCGAGAAAAGATCGAACAATCGAAACATCGACCCGCGCGCCAACGCCCAAAATCTGTGCCAGTCCAACCGCGATAAACTCAACATTATGCCCAGATAGCGGCAAATGGAAACAACCGGCCGGAAAAGTTTTTCGGATTGGCCCGTTGGCAGGCAATTAAAAAATGTTTGATTTCGCCCTGTTGGCTTCAAACTGGCTGATTGATTGCACGACCGAGCCGGACAACCCAGCGTGTGTGCCGAAGTAATCAAAGGCCGGTGATAGAAAAAAGGTCATTGCGAGCGACCTGTCCCCCGCAGCAGTTTCTACTGCGAAGGGGGAAGCGAAGCAATGACAATCAAGCAGCACCTTCGATTAAATGCTCAGAGATTAACGGCTATCCCGCGGTCGCGGAGGTATTCTTTCATCTGGTTAATGGTGTAATTTTCGAAGTGAGTGATTGAGGCCATAAGGACGGCTTCTGCGTGGCCGGCAACGATTGCCGCGTAAAGATGTTCGAGCGTGCCGGCGCCGCCTGATGCGATTACGGGGATAGTGACAGCATCGGCTACCGCTCGGGTCAGTTCGATGTCATAACCCGCCTGTGTGCCGTCGGCGTCCATACTGGTAAGCAAAATCTCGCCTGCGCCGCGCTCGGCGCCCTCGACGGCCCACTCGACGGCATCGATGTCGGTCGGCTCGGTGCCTGCCTTGACCGTCACCTGCCAGTGCCCTGCTTTTGTCTTTGACCGGCGGGCGTCAATGGCAAGCACCACGCACTGGTTGCCGAATCTTTGTGCGGCCTGGGTGAGAATATCCGGCTTTGCCACGGCGGCGGTGTTGACGGAGCATTTTTCGGCGCCGCTTCGCAGAAGCTCATCCATCTGCTCGACGGAACCAATGCCGCCTCCAACCGTAAAGGGAATGAAGATATTTTCGGCGACCTTCCTGACAAGCTCGACGATTGTCTTGCGAGAGCGAATCGTCGCGGTGATGTCAAGAAAGACCAGCTCATCGGCGCCCTCGTCGCTGTAGCGGGCGCCAAGCTCGACGGGGTCGCCGGCGTCACGCAGATTAAGAAAATGCACGCCCTTGACCACACGGCCGTCTTTGACGTCGAGACAGGGGATAATTCTCCTCGTAAGCATCAATCATCCCTCCCTTCGGCCTGCAGTGAGCTTGCCTGCCCTGAGTTTGTCGAATGGGTCGAACCTGCGATTCGGGCGAAGTTGCGCAGCACCTGCAGGCCCTGTTTGCCGCTTTTTTCTGGGTGGAACTGTGTGCCGTAAATGTTGCCTTTCTGAACGGATGCCGGCAGGTTGAAGCCGTAGTCGGTATACGCGACTTTGGCGGCGCTATCGGCAACTTTCGCGTAGAAGGAGTGTGCAAAATAAAAATGCTTTTCGCCTCCCAGCCCGGCAAACAGCGCCATATCGTCGTGCAGCCCGACCTTGTTCCAGCCCATATGCGGTACGACACGGCCCGGTGGTATGGGGATAACGGCGCCCGAGACCAGGCCAAGCCCCTTGTGCACGCCGAACTCGCAACTTTCGTCGAAGAGCATCTGGTAGCCGACGCAAATGCCCAACAGCGGCTTGCCCGCCAGCGCAAGGTCTTTTATACAGGAGCCGAGTGAGCCGAGGGCGTTGACGGCAAAGCCGAAGGCAGCGACGCCCGGCAGGACTAATGCGGCTGCCGCCTCGATTTTCCTGCGGTCGCGGCTCAACTCAACGTCGCAGCCGATGTGCCGAAAGGCGTTGCAGACGCTTCTGACGTTGCCTACATTATAGTCGATGACAATCAGCATATATCGAATTGAACAGCAGGCCCCATCGGGTGTCAATTAACAAAATCTTATATTAGAGTTTAGCAGATTTGAATTGCCCGCGAAACACGGTAGCTCTACAATATATATGTTTGGCGAAATCGAGACCGGAGTCCCGCCCAGCGCTGGGCGGGGCGCTTCGCCGCCGGCCTCAATTCAATTATGAGATAACCCTTTGCCCTGAACTATACTAACCTGCAGTCGAGGGAACAGAAATGTGCGGCATAGTAGCTTACCTGGGCAAAAAAACGGCGCAGCCAATCCTTATCGAGGGATTGAAGCGTCTCGAATACCGGGGTTATGACTCGGCGGGGTTAGCCCTGATGGGCGCCGGGGTTATCAAAATCAAAAAGACAAGCGGCAGGATAGCCGCGCTTGAGGCGGTTCTCGATGCGCCGGATACCAGCCAGACGCTTGGCCTGGGTCATACCCGATGGGCAACCCACGGCGCACCAAACCAGATAAACGCTCACCCCCACTCGGACTACACCGGCAAAATAGCCGTCGTCCACAACGGCATCATCGAAAACTATGCGACGCTGAAGACCTGGCTGCAAAGCGAGAAGGTCCCATTCGCCAGTGAAACCGACACCGAGGTCATAGCGAACCTGATTGGATATTTTTACGCCAAAGGCGACGCGGGCGAGCAGACAAAAAAACCGGCGGGCCAAAACAAATTCGAGTGGGCGGTGCAGCGGGCCTTGCGAGAGGTGCACGGCACTTACGGACTGGGCATACTATGCGCCGACTGCCCCGATATGTTCATCGGCGCCAAAAAAGGAAGCCCCCTGATTCTGGGCGTAGGCGACGGCGAATATATCCTCGCTTCCGACGCCGCCGCAATCGTCGAACACACCACGCACGCGGTATATCTCGCGGACAACGAAATGGTAATCGTGACGCCGAGCGGCTTCCACACCAAAACCATCGATAACGTCGCGGTCACAAAGGAGCTTGAGGAAATCGAATTTTCGCTTGAGCAGATTGAACTGGGCGGCTTCAGACACCACATGCTCAAGGAAATTTTCGAGCAGCCAAAGGCGTTAAGCATGTGTATGGGAGGCAGGGTCGATATCCAAAACGACAAAATCCGGCTGGGCGGAGTCGAGGACCACCTGCGAGAGCTGACACATGTAAAACGACTGATTATCACCGCCTGCGGGACCGCCTTCCACGCGGGGCTGGTCGGCGAATTCCTGTTTGAGCAGTTGGCGAGGATTCCAGCCGAGACGGAATATGCAAGCGAATTTCGTTACCGCAATCCAATAATAGAAGAAGGTACAGTAGTCATTGCAATAAGCCAGTCAGGCGAGACGGCGGACACACTGGCCGCCGTCGAGCAGGCCAAGGAACGCGGTGCAACGGTGCTCGGTATCGTCAACGTCGTCGGTTCATCCATCGCGCGGGCCACAGATGCAGGCGTGTATCTGCACGCCGGTCCCGAAATCGGCGTCGCCAGCACCAAGGCCTTTACGGCCCAGGTGGTCGTATTGACGATGCTGGCGATAGAACTTAGCAGAAGAAGACACATAAGCAGCGATGAAGCGGTAAGATACATCAAAGAACTGGCCGTAATACCGGATAAAATTGCTCGCATACTCGAACAATCAGACCATATACGGACGATTGCGGAAGCGAACATCAGCCGGGACAACTGGCTGTTTTTGGGCCGGGGCGTCAATTACCCCGTGGCCCTCGAAGGCGCCCTGAAGCTCAAGGAGATAAGTTATATCCACGCCGAAGGCCTGCCCGCGGCGGAGATGAAACACGGGCCGATTGCTCTGATTGCCGACGGTATGCCGGCCGTCTTTATCGCCACCGCAGGACCACAATACGACAAAACCATAGGCAATATCTGCGAGGTCCGCGCACGCGGCGGCAAAACCATTATCGTCGCCACCGAAGGCAACGACCACATCAAAGAATATGCCGATTACCTGATAACCATACCGGATGCTCCCGAACTTTTACAGCCGACGCTTACCGTTGTGCCGCTGCAGCTACTGGCTTATCACGCGGCGGTCCTGCGGGGCCACGACGTCGACAAACCACGGAACCTCGCCAAAAGCGTCACGGTTGAATAACCGCCAATATTGAAAGTGGAGAAAATATGGCAAAGACAACGGCACAATGTGGGTTGCTTGTTGCGTGGGTTGCTGCGGCGCTGCTGGGCGGCTGTGATGACAGCGAAAAACAAAAGGCGCTTGCCGAGGCGGCACAGGCAAAGGTCGAACTTGTCAAGCTCAGAGCTGAGGTGGTCGGCTTGAAAGGCGAAATCAGCTACCTGAAGGAAAAACTGCAGACCGCAAACCAGGCAAGAGATAAACTTCAACAACAACTGGACCAGCTGCTCGAAGAAAGAGACATCGTCGTCACCGAGGCCGACAGCGCCCAGGAGCAAAGCGATAAACTCGCGACAACGCTGGCCGAACAGACAAAAAAGGCAGGCGAGCTGGACAAACAGGTCGAGCTGCTCAAGGGGGTAATCCGCGAACTTCAGACGCGAATCGAGCCGAACACAACCCCGGAGCAGCCAAAGGAAACGACACAGATGCAAACCGCGGAATAATGCAGACCATCTCGTCAGCGACTATTGAGCCTGCCTTCGACGTATTTGACAATCGAATCGACCGTGAAGAGGTCGCCCAATTTATTGATGTCCGGGTCTTTTTCAAAGATGGACAGGTCCGTGTGAGGCATTTTCTCTCTTAGTTCCGCCAGGCCCTTCGCGGTGAGCTTGCCGCTGCTGACCAGCTCGGCGTTGTTCATCAGCGTCTCGGCGGGAAAAAGCTCCTCTCGCGGAATCTTTATGCCGAAGGCCTTCTCCAGCCGAAACACTATATCCAGAAAGTCGATGCTCTCCGCCCCCAAATCGCCCATCAGCGTTGCCTTGCCCGTCGCTTCCTCCTCATCAACGCCCAGCGCATCAACCAGCACCTCCCGAACCCGCTCAAATACCTGCCTGCCCGGCGTAGCCCCTTTGGCGAAGTCGGGTTCTCTCGTGGCCGCCATACTCACCCACCTTGTAAAACCAAACGTTATTCATTTGCTGCTCCGCGAAGCGCCGCTTCGCTGTAAAGCGCGAGCCGCCCGGCGACTACCTTGCTGCCTATGCCAAGCTGAGCAATAAATTACCCCATCTGCCTCTCGTATGCAACACCCTCACCAACCGGCTTTGAAAAACCCCGGCCGTCCTTCCCCGCCCTTTAATTCCCATCCTTCCTGTCACTATCAACCGCCTTTTTTGCCGCGAACTTTCCCTGCCGGTAGCTTGCAAAATAGATTAGAATACCTGTGGTTTATTGCTATTTAGGCAGTGAGTTTAATTATCCCAATGAAAACGAGCCAAAAGAGAGTGGGCCGGAAAATTTGGCCGGCTTACGTAATCCTTGGGCTTATTCTTGTCTTTTTTGGAAAAAACATATTCCCTGTCAACGGGAATCTCATTGGCGGCATCGACGTTGCCGCGTATTTCCTTTGGCACGCACAGTTCATCAAAACGCAGTTTCTCTCAGGAAGCATCCCGCTTTGGAACCCCTATTACTATAGCGGGCATCCTTTTTTAGCAAATCCTCAGGCCTTCGTTTTTTATCCTGCCACGTTATTGTTTGTGGCTTTACCTTTGCCCTGGGCGTTTAATATCGACACGCTTCTACACCTTTATTTGGCAGCAATGGGAATGTACTTCTTCGTATTTCTCATCACGGAATCCAAAAGTGCCGGTCTGGCGTCGGCGGTCGCTTACGGCTTAAGCGGCCATTTCATGAGTAATCTCTATGCCGGCCACCTGACAATGATTCACACGGCCGGGTTGCTGCCGTGGATTTTTTATTTCTTCGAAAAGGGATACAGGACCGAACGAATACGCTTTTCCCTTATTGCAGGGGTAGTGTTTGGTTTACAAATTCTAAGCGGCGAGCCACAGAATAATTATTATACGGCCTTATTTGTGGTGATTTATCTTGTCATCCGATACTTTTCAACCGCGCGACCCCTGCGTCCAAAGCCCTTGTATCGCCCGGCGACGTCTTTGGTGCTGATTTTGCTCGTGGCGTTTGGAGTCAGCGCAGTGCAGATTTTGCCCTCTTTGGAGTTTATGTCTCTTAGTGACCGAGCCGAAAAAACTTATCAATTCGCCACTTCCTGGTCATTCCCACCTCGGAATTTTTTTACATTCCTCGTTCCTAAGCCCCCGTCGTCGCTTATCGATTCGGCACTTAGCGGCTATTTCGGCATTTTGGCTCTCATCCTCGCCGGAATCGGCGCGGGGGCTTCCAAATACCGCCCTCACGTCTGGTGCTTCAGAATTATGGCCCTTATCGCTGTCACAATCATGCTGGGCAGTTATACCCCCATATATCATTTGTATTATAAATGGCTTCCCGGAATCTCGACGTTCCGTATACCTTTCCGCTGTATAGTTATATTTGTTTTTTCAATGACGGCATTGGCAGGTTTTGGTGTTCGGCATATATGCGAAGCAACCACAGGAAAACAACGCCTTGTCGCAATGATTTGGCCGGGCATACTCCTTCTGTGCTTGTTTGGAGGAGCTGCAGCTCTTCGAATTCCTCTGACTCGCAAAGAAATGGTGACAGCCGTTGCTTTTTTCATTTGTGCATTTGTCATTCTGAACCTGAGCTGGTTTCTGAAAAACAAGTCCATCGTCGCCGGCTTAATAATTGCTGCCTTATTCATTGACCCTTACCTGATTTACTCCCCGCATACGCCCATAATAAACCAGAACCAGATTTTAAAAAAAAGGCCTTACGAATTCTTATTTGAGAAGGACCGCGGACTTTATAGAGTTGCATCCTCTTTTGATATCCTGGACGGGATGAATTTTCATTATTACGGCGTCAATGCATATACACCTATAGCATTGGGCCGGTACTACCGGTTTATGCACGAGATGGCCAACGCACCCATACCGAAGACGACCAGACACGCTCTAAATCCGCAGATATTCCGTCCGGACTGCGTGTTTAGCTCGAAGGTCCTGGGCATCAAATACGCGATAACCGAAACCGAAGCCGGGTACAAGCTAATAACCGCACAACAGGTTATGCCGCGGGCAGTTCTGGTCAGCAATGCAATAGTTTTGCCCCGGTTGGAAGACCACCTGCAGTATATCAAGAGGCCTGATTTTGACCCTCAACAGCAAGTCCTGCTCGAAACAGCGCCGGATAAAAATACGCAACCAATCCCAAAAGTGACGCTGGTGCCGCCAAAGGAGAATAACGTTGTAATCACCAGCTATCAGCCGAACCGGATTGAGTTGAAGTCCGTTTCGGACAGCGATACATATCTGGTTTTGAGCGAGCTTTTTTATCCGGGCTGGCACGCATACGTAGACGGTAATAAGGTCCGAATCCTGCGAGCGGACTATTTGCTGCGGGCAATCCCATTAACGACAGGTCGACATAATATAGTTTTTGTCTATAGACCCGCCAGTTTCCTCGCAGGAGCAGCAGTGTCGATATTTACTCTCCTGGCTCTGGGATATATTTGCGCGGCGCAGTATCGCAAAAAGCTGACACAGCGACAATTAGAGGGCCTTTGCAGTAACACGCCCGAAAAATCGGGGTGACTGGATTCGAACCAGCGGCCTCTTGGTCCCAAACCAAGCGCTCTAGCCAAGCTGAGCTACACCCCGGTATTGCAAGGCATTCTACATAAAACCAAAGGGGGTTGCAACACCAACAACCGGCACTGATGAAGGCGGAATTTGAGCGAAATCAACGTTGCAGAAGAGGACGGGTGCTGTTATAATCCTGGTTCCTAAAGATTGGCTTGATTTGTATGTGCTAACAGGCGTTTTTACAAAGGAGTATATCAGATGTCGAGAGAGTGCCACTATACAGGCAAGCGCGTATCGTTCGGCAACAAAATCGCCCGTCGCGGCAAGGCGAAGTACCTTGGCGGCGTCGGCCGCAAAATTACCGGCATAAGCAGAAGAAAATTCAAGCCGAACATCCAAAAGGTGCATGCAATTGTCGACGGCAAAGCTCGTCGCATCAGGGTATCGGCCAAGGCGCTGAAGATGGGGCTTGTTCAGAAACGCCAAAAACGCAACTATAAGCCCGCCGAGAAGACGGCCGATTGACGGAGACGACCAGGTTGGCGAATCTCATAAGCGAGGCGGGTTTGCGCCTCGCTTTTTTTGTCTTGCCCTGAGTTCGGTCGAAGGGTTAACAGGTTGGGCAGTATGGATAAAAGAATAGACGAATCACAGGTGAGAAAGGTCGCCAAACTGGCCCGGCTGGAGTTGAGCGACGTGGAGGTCAAGGAGTTTGCGGGGCAGTTGAGCGCGATTTTGGATTACGTTGCTCGAATGAATGAGCTGAACACCGAAGGCATCGAGCCATTGGCGCACTGCCTTGCGGTAAACAACGTCTTCCGCGAAGATATTGCAAAGAAATCACTCGGGACAGAAAAGACACTGGCTAACGCACCGCAGCGGGACGGAGCGTTTTTCAAGGTGCCAAAGATTTTAGAAGAACCATGATGATTGCTGACTTGTTGATTGATGATTGAATGGATTGGCCAAGCGCAAAGCAATTACGAGATAAGATAAAAACCGGCGAGGTTGGCAGCGTCACGGCGACCAGGGAGGTCTTTGCGCGTATCGCAAAGGCCGAGCCGATTGTCGGAGCATATATAAGCACGTTTGAAGAGGCGGCTCTCGACAAGGCGTCGGAGGTTGACAGACGCATAGCCAAAGGTGAATCAGTGGGGCAATTGGCGGGCGTGCCGATTGCGATAAAAGATAATATGTGCACGACGTTCGGAACGACGACGTGCGCATCGAAGATACTGGAAAACTTTCAGGCACCCTATAACGCTACTGCGGTTGCGAAGCTGTTAGCTGCCGACGCGGTCATCGTGGGCAAGACCAATCTGGACGAGTTTGCGATGGGTTCGAGCACCGAGAACTCAGGATTGAAGCGCACCGCCAACCCGTGGGATACAAAGCGGGTGCCGGGGGGTAGCTCCGGCGGGTCGACGGCGGCGGTGGCGGCGGGGCTTTGCTATGCGGCGCTCGGCTCGGATACCGGCGGCTCGATAAGGCAGCCGGCAAGCTTATGCGGCGTCGTGGGGCTAAAACCCACATACGGCCGGGTATCACGCTATGGCCTTGTCGCTTATGGCTCAAGTTTGGACCAGATTGGGCCTGTCACACAAACGGTCGAAGATTGCGCACTACTGATGAGCGTTATCGCCGGTTATGACCCGGCCGACAGCACAAGCATCGATGAACAAACCGCGCCGGTTGGCGATTACCTTGCGAAATTAGATGAGCCGGTTAAGGAGCTGAGGATAGGTATTGTGCCGAGCTTCAATGCCGGCGCCGATGAGCAGGTGCGAAACGCCGTTGACGAGGCGATAAAGGCGTACGGCAATAGCGGCGCGACAGTGCTCGAAGTGGATATGCCTCATCTGGATTATGCGATAGCGGCATATTACGTGATAGCGACGGCGGAGGCGTCGAGCAATCTGGCACGCTACGACGGCGTGCATTACGGGCACAGGACGCAGGAGCCAAACGATTACATCGAGGTCTATACAAAGTCGCGGGCCGAGGGTTTCGGCAAAGAGGTTAAACGCCGGGTAATGCTGGGGACATACGCGCTGTCGAGCGGGTATTACGATGCGTATTATTTGAAGGCGCTGAAGGTAAGAAATCTGATACGCGGGGACTTCGTCCGGGCATTCGAGAGCTGCGACTGTATTATGATGCCCGTCTCGCCGACGACCGCTTTCAAAATCGGCGAAAAGATTGACGACCCGCTGAAGATGTATCTTTCGGACATATACACGATAGCGGCGAATCTGGCGGGCATCCCGGCCATAAGCGTCCCCTGCGGCTTCGACAACGGTGGGCTTCCCATCGGCCTGCAGATACTGTCGCCGGCGTTTGGCGAAGAGAAACTCCTGCGGATAGCGCGTATGTACGAGAAGCAAACCGATTGGCACAAGAAAAGGCCATTGATTACTGATGAGTGACGAATGGGTAAGGTTGACTACAAGGTGCTGGTTGGTCTTGAGATTCACGTGCAGCTTTGCACGCGGACGAAGATGTTCTGCAGCTGCGCACTTGCCTTCGGCGAGGAGCCGAACAGCAGGGTTTGCCCCGTATGTCTCGGTATGCCGGGCGTGCTGCCCGTTATGAACGGCCAGGCCGTGGAGTTTGCGGCGCTGGCGGCTCTGGCGCTGAACTGCCAAATAGCAGGCTTCACCAAATGGGACCGCAAGAGCTACTATTACCCCGATTTGCCCAAAAATTACCAGATAAGCCAGTATGATTTGCCGTTGGCAATAAACGGGCACATCGAAATACCAACGCAGGCCGGCTCGCTAAAAAAAATCAGAATCCGCAGAGCGCACCTGGAAGAGGATGCAGGCAAGAACCTGCACACGGCGGGCAATTTTTCGCAGGTGGATTTGAACCGGGCGGGAACCCCCCTGCTGGAGATTGTCACCGAGCCGGATATGAGCAGCGCCGCCGAGGTGCGGGCATTAGCTGAAGAACTGCAGCGGATAGTCAGATACTTGGGCGTTTCGGAGGCGGATATGCAAAAGGGGCATATGCGCTTCGAGCCGAATGTGAACCTCGTCATCACCAAAGACGGCAAACAATACAAAACCCCAATCGTCGAAGTTAAGAATCTCAACAGCTTCCGCGCATTGGAGAAAAGTATCGAATACGAAATCGGCAGACAGCTTGATGAGTTCCTCGAAATGGGCGTAGTAATGGAGATGGGCAACAAGAGCACCCGCGGCTGGGACGACGCGAAGGAAGTGACGGTTCTGCAGAGGGAAAAAGAGGAGGCGCACGACTACCGCTATTTTCCCGACCCGGACCTTGTGCCGGTGCAGGTTGGCGAGCAGTGGCTAAACGAAATTAAGTCCCGTCTGTGTGAGATGCCGTCGAAGAGGCGAATACGATATGTCAAAGAATACGGTCTGAGCGATTATGATGCCGGCGTATTGACCGCCGAACGAGCGACGGCTGACTTTTTCGAGGCCGCAGTAAACGCGGGCGGCGAACCGAAGCGTGTGTGCAATCTGCTGACGCAGGTCGGCCTTAAGCTGGCAAACGCCCGCGCCTGCAGCATTGCCGAACTCGGCCCAGACGCCGAGGATGTCGCTGAGCTCGCGAAGATAACAGAGGCGGGCGAGATTAGCGCAACCGCAGCAAACGTTATACTGGAGGAAATGGTAAAGACAGGCAAAGGCCCGCGAGCGCTGGCGGAGCAGTTAAATCTGATTCAAAAAAGTGACGCGGGGGAATTGGAGGGGATTATCAGCGAGGTGCTGCAAAACAACCCACAGGCGGTTGAGGATTTCAAATCAGGCGGCAAGAAAAGCAGCAAGGCGAGGGGATTTTTGTTAGGCCAGGTGATGCAAAAAACAAAAGGCCGGGCAAATCCCGGGGTGGCAGCGGAGATTCTGGATAAAAAACTGACCTGAAGAAGCCGGGTAACTTGGTATCTACGATTTACTGTTTACTATTCCCCCGCCGGGCGTCATATAGTAAGAGGAGAAATTTTACATATTTATCAGGATTTTGCTGGACATTCCACGCCGCCGGTCTAAAATCTCCGAGAGCATAGGAGAATAATAATGGCGGGGACTGTGCTTGGTTTTGGCACGCGTACTCGGCGTGGGTCGAATTGGGGTGGGCAAAAAAGCCGTTTTATTCTCTGTCTAAATTGGGTGGGATGCACCAGTAATAATTGTAGCTGGGGGAGGCCTTTTTGTGCATAGGTTGCAGATGGAGATGGTGCTATGCGCGGGCCACAAAAGAACAGTGAGCGAACAGAACGGACTCGCAAAGACAAAAAGGGGTCGGCTAAATTAGAGCCGTTGCGACCACAGGCCAAACAGTCCGACATACCTCGCGACGACTTGGCAAAGTTTTCTTCGGAAAATCCCTATCCGGTATTACGGATTCACAAAGACGGAACAGTGCTGTTTGCCAACAAGGCAGGCGAGCCGCTCTTGAAGGCAAGGGGCAGTGGTGTGGGTCGGCCTGCACCTGCCCAATGGCATCAGCTTGTGAAAAAGGCCCTGTCATCAAGTCAGGTGATAAGAGAAGAAACGAAGCACGAGGGACGCGTTTTCGCGTTTCGGGCGGTGCCGATTGCCGAAAACGCTTATGTAAATTTCTACGGGGTGGACATCACCGAGCGAAAACAGGCGGAGGAGGCGCTGCGAGAGACGACTCAAACGCTTGAGGCAGTGATTCAAGCGTCGCCGTTACCCATCTTTGCCGTGGACAGAGAGCGAATCGTCAAGACGTGGAATCCAGCGGCTGAGCGAACTTTCGGCTGGAGCGCACAAGAAGTCATCGGACGTCAATATCCCGCTATCCCCAAAGAGAAAATGGATGAAGCCGATGCCTTGTTCTCGCGTGCGATGGAAAGCGGATTAACTGAAGTGGAAACACTTCGGCAGCGGAAAGATGGTTCCCTGATGGACGTCAGAATCTCAGCCGCTCCACTGCGGGATAGTCGCGGTAATATCAATGGTGTCATGGCGGTGCTTACTGACATCACCGACCGCAAACGGGCGGAACTGGCATTACGGACCAGTGAAGAGCAGCACAGAACAATCTTACAGACAACGATGGATGGATTCTGGCTTTCGGACATGCAGGGACGGTTCTTGGAGGTTAACGAGGCTTACTGTCAGATGAGCGGCTACAGCCGCGAAGAACTCCTGAAGATGTCTATTGCACAGCTCGAAGCTGCGGAAATCCCTGAAGAGGTAGCGCAACATATCCAGAAAATAGTCGCTCAAGGCACAGACCGTTTCGAGACGTTACACCACCGCAAAGACGGAAGTGTTTTTCACGTCGAAGTGAGCACTCATTTTCTGCCTACAGAGGATGGTAGACTCTTCTGCTTCTTCCGCGACATTACAGAACGTAAGAAGACAGAGGAGCGATTACAGGAAGAAAGAAAACTCTTGCGGATGTTGATTGACCATATACCTGACAAGGTGTATGTAAAAGATAGAGACAGCCGGTTTGTTTTATGCAACAAAGCGGTGCTTGACTACGAGGGCGTAAAAAGCGAGAGCGATATCATAGGCAGGACGGACTTTGATTTATACGACCAAGCCAGGGCACAGCGGCTTTTTGACGACGAACAGGAGTTGATGCGAACGGGCCGGTCTGTTATCAACCGCGAAAAACAGTGCCTGGACAAAGCAGGCAACCCCTCCTGCATCTTGGCGACCAAGGTGCTTCTGCGAGACAACCACGGGAATATGATTGGAATTGTTGCGATTGACCGGAACATCACGGAACGCAAAAAGGCCGAGGAAGAAATATTTCGGCTAAACAGGGTGATGGAAACAATTGCCGACGTAAATCAGTCCATATTCCGGATACAGGACAGAGATGAGCTGCTGAAGAAGGTATGCGAGATAATTGTGAAGTATGCATACAGAATGGTATGGATAGGGTTCTGCGACGAGAAGAACAAAATGATAGTGCCGCAGGTGCAGGCGGGTTTTGAAGAAGGTTATCTTGAGTCGGTGAAGATAACTTACAACGACAGTGAGCATGGGATGGGGCCGAGCGGTATGGCGGCAAAAACGGCCAAGCCCGACGTTATGCGATTTATCGCCACCGACCCGCGATACGAGCCGTGGCACGCCGAGGCGATGAAGCGGGGGTATCGCTCGTCGGCTGCAATACCAATTTTCAGTAAGGACAAGGTTATTGGCGCTCTAAACGTGTATGCGGATAAAGAGGACGCCTTCGGCCAAGAGGAGGTCAAGCTACTTGAGGAGCTTGCCCACGATATATCGACGGGGCTCAGGGGCATCGACGAACAGGTAAGGCGGCGCCACGCCGAGCAAAAACTCCTTGAGTATCAGAAGCAGCTTAAGCGGCTGGCGACAAGGTTGACGCTGACCGAGGAGCGGGAGCGCAGACGCATAGCCGGCGAACTGCACGACCAGGTTAATCAGTCGCTCGCACTGGCAAAAATCAAGCTCGACACGCTGCGCGCTATGCCGATGCCGGAACCGGCTGAGAAGGTTTTGACGGAAATCGGCGATACATTAGAGAGCGTGATAGACGATACGCGGTCGTTGATTTTCAGCATTAGCTCGCCGATACTGCATGAGCTTGGTTTTGAGGCGGCAGTTGCGGAATGGCTCAACGAACAGGTCCGCGACAAACACGGCATCGCCACCGAGTTTCAGGACGATGGCCAGCCCAAACCCCTCGACGACGACGTCCGAGTGCTGCTGTTCAGAAACGTCCGCGAGTTGCTTATCAACGCCATCAAGCACGCCTCTGCCGGCAAGGTCAGGGTCTGTGTTCGCAGGACCGATGGCTCGATAGAAGTTACGGTCGAAGACAATGGCATCGGCTTTGACCCAATGGAGGCCAGGTCAATGGCGGCCAAGAGAGCGGAATTCGGACTATTCAGCATCCGCGAGGGTCTGGAAGAGCTGGGCGGACGCTTCGAGATTGAATCGAAACCGGGCGCCGGCTGCAAGGCTACAATGATAGTTCCGCTAAAACGAAAGGGAATGGATGATGAAAGAAACAAAGCAACTCATCAGGGAAACGGGAATTGATGTATTAGGCAGCGTCATGTGGGGCACGCATGTTTGCCTGTTTTACAGGACAAAAGAAGACCTGATTAACGTCCTTGTTCCTTACTTCAAAGCGGGGCTGGAAAATAATGAATTCTGTATGTGGATTACTTCCGCCCCTCTTGACCCGACGGAAGCCAAAAGTGCTATGAAAAAAGCTATGCCCGATTTCGACAAATGTCTAAAAAAAGGGCAAATAGAAATCTTCCCACACGACCAGTGGTATCTTGACCGGGGCATTTTTGACAGGGAACGGGTGATAAAAGAATGGATGGGTAAACTCAACCTGGCTCTAAGCAATGGATATGCAGGTGTGAGGATAAATGGTAACACAACTTGGCTTGATGAAGGAACTTGGGAAAGCTTCATCAGGTATGAGGCGCAGATAAATGAGACATTCGAAAGATTCCCGATAATTGCTGTTTGCGCATACTGCCTCGATAAATGTGGGACATCTGAAATTGTAAATGTGGCCAATAACCATCAGTTGGCTCTTATCCAGAAGGAAGGCAAATGGAAGCTTGCGAAAAATGCCGAGCGTAAGCGCGCAGAAAAAAGGGCTAAAGAGTACCAGGCACGCCTTAAGTCTCTGGCTTCGGAATTGACCCTGGCCGAAGAGCACGAAAGACATCGTCTTGCTACCAAACTTCACGACCAGGTAAGCCAGTCGCTGGCACTGGCAAAAATCAAACTCGATTCCCTGCACGCTTCGGCGACATCTCCGCCACTGGCCAAGACCCTCGAAGATGTGAGCGCCTCGCTCGAAAAAGCGATTCAGGACACGAGGTCTCTGACGTTTGACCTGAGCAACCCGATACTTTATGAGCTTGGTTTTGAGGCGGCAGTTGCGGAATGGCTCAGCGAACAACTACGCGACAAACACGGCATCGCCACCGAGTTTAAGGACGATGGCCAGCCGAAACCCTTAGACGACGACGTCCGAGTGCTGCTGTTTAGAAACGTCCGCGAGCTGCTCATCAACGTCATCAAGTACGCCAACGCCAACAGGGTCAGGGTTTCCATTCGCAGAACGGACAATTCAATACAAGTCATTGTCGAAGACAATGGCATCGGCTTTGACCCGACAGAAGTCAAGTCGATGGCAGCCAGAAGGTCTGAGTTTGGACTTCTCAGTATCCGCGAGAGATTGGAAGAGATGGGCGGACATCTTGAAATTGAATCGAAACCGGGCGCCGGCTGCAAGGCCACCATGACGGCGCCGCTTAAAGGTCAAAGTCGCAAAAAGGAGGTATAACCATGCCCACAAGAGTTTTATTGGCTGACGACCACGCGATTATCCGACAGGGGTTGTGTGCGCTGCTGGAAAAACAGCCGGATATTGAAGTAGTGGGCGCAGCCGAGGACGGACGAAAGGCGATGGAGCTTGTTCGAGAAATGGCGCCCGATATTGTGATTATGGACATAAGTATGCCGAATCTCAACGGCATCGACGCCACGCGCAGGATAGTCGGCGATTCTGCCGGCACAAAAATCATCGCCCTGTCGATACACTCCAGCCAGCGTTTTGTGGCGGAGATGCTTATGGCGGGCGCATCGGGCTACATATTGAAGGAGTGCCTGTTCGACGAGCTGATGGAGGCGATACGAACCGTATTAAACGGAGGGATTTATCTAAGCCCAAGGATAACGGGGGCTGTTATTGATGATTATGTCAAGCACCTCTCGAGCGAACGCGAGCCGGAAAAGCCGGTCCTGACCGAACGCGAGCGGGAGGTCCTCCAGCTTTTGGCCGAGGGCGGGAGCACCAAACAGATTGCCCTGCAGCTTCACGTAAGCCCCAAGACCATCGAGTCAAACCGGCGTAACATTATGAACAAACTCGGCATTCACAACATGGCGGAGCTTACCAAATATGCCGTCCGCGAGGGATTGACGCCCCTGGAATCATAGACCCGTCCGCGACGTCGCAAATTCCCCATCTTCTCACCTCGGTGCGACACAGTGCCACATTCTGACGCTGCATCGTAGCATTTGCCTATCGAGTATTGCAGTTTTACGAAGCTATTTTTCGGCAATTACCTGTCTGGCTTTTCGACCGCTCTACCGATAAAAATACCAATAGCTGAAAAATCATCAATGCAACATTAACCTGCCCGGGGGGGCAAGGGAGGGCAGATGGGAAGACCATAGATTTGGGGTGTGGTTGCCATTGGGGGGGCCAGCCAGGGATGGCTGGCAGCCGCCTCGCCGAGGATTGATTATGCGGCTGATAATGAAACCCGGTACGCCCGAACCGGCTCGTCACCGGAACAGCAGCAAGATAACAATCAGCAGCAAAAACACCGACGTCGCAGCTAAAATCAATATGGCGGTTTTGTAACGCATTATCATCTGCGAGAAGTCGGGCTTCTCCGCCGCCTCAACCGCCTCCCCGTCCCCCAATCGTTCCAGAACGGAAACATCGATTCGCTTGTGCGCCATTACCGGTGCCTGCCCGGCCTGAACCGCCTTCAAATCCACTAACAGCTCCTCAACGCTGCCGTGGCGGTCACGCCTGTCCTTGGACATCATCACCTCGATAACCTCCGATACCCCGGCCGACAGCGACGCGTTGATATGGTCCGGCGGAACCAGCTCGTCTCTGAGATGCTTCTTCATCACTTCGACGGGGTCATCGGCCATATACGGCACCCGCCCCGTCACCAAATGATAAAACGTCGCACCAAGCCCGTAGATGTCCGCTCTGCCGTCGATGTCCATCTCCCCGCGTATCTGCTCGGGCGAAATATAATAAGGCGTGCCGTACGCCCTGCCTTTCTCGGTCTTCGCCGCCTCTATGTCCGTCGTCTCACGCGCCAGACCCATATCGGCCAGCTTTACAATCCCCTCCCTGTTTATCATTATGTTCTTCGGCTTTACATCGCGGTGAATCAGCCCCATCGAATGAGCGTGCCGCAGGGCTTCTGCCACCTGTATGATGATGCCCAGCGCCTCCTGCTCATTGAATACCTTGCCCGCGGCCAGGTCCTCGTATAGGGTCTTGCCCTCCACGTATTCCATCACAAAGTAGTGGTAGCCGCCGGCCTCGCCCACGTCCACCGCCTGCACGATGTTGGGGTGATTCAGCTTGCCCGCCGCCTGACCCTCTTTGTAAAAACGCTCCACATACTCCGGATTCTCGCTGAACCGCTTCGGCAGAATCTTTATCGCAACAACGCGATTCAAACTGAGCTGTTTGGCCTTGTAAACAACCGCCATCGCGCCGGCGCCAATCTTGCCCAAAATCTGATAACCGGGTATCTGATGGGCCACCGCGGCACCCCTCGCCTCCCTTATCACGGTCTTCAGCCGGTGAACCTGCGTCGTCGTGACGTATCCACTGGCAATCATCGTGTCCCCGAGCGAAACCGGATTCGTCTTTCGCCGGGCCTCCACCTCGTCGATGCAGCGCTTCAGCTCATCCGCCGTGCAAAGCCCCTGCTCGACGGCCATCCTGCCGAATACCGTGTCGTAATTTGTAGTGCTATCGTTCGCCATTTATGTGTCGATTACGCCCTTCCCTGGCTCGGGTTGAGGCATCCTTTCAAGTTCCAACCAGCTATTATTCTTTATATTGGACTATTGTCAAAATAAAATTGCACCGCCTGCCAGCAAGCTGTGCAAAAATAAAATCGGCCTTTTTGCCCCCGCAGTTTAACCCTTTTGCCGCCAACAATGACCGCCCTTCTGCCAAGTCCGCCTCCCTTCGCCATTGACTTGCCCGAAAATCCTGCTACACTGCCCATTTTCGGTGCCGATCCAGACCCGAACTAAAAGGAGGCAACCGGTGGCATATAATTGTGTGGTTTTGGTAAAACAGGTTCCTGATACGAAAAGGATTACAGGCAAGGCGATGAACGACGACGGGACCGTCAATCGTTCGGCGCTGCCGGCAATCTTCAACCCAGAGGACCTCAACGCACTCGAAATGGCGCTGGATATCAAGGATAAATTCGGCGGCAAAGTCACCGTCATTACTATGGGCCTGCCCGCCGCCGCTGCAATTCTCAGAGACGCACTCTACCGCGGCGCCGACGATGCCATTTTGATTACCGACGCCCGCTGCGCCGCAAGCGACACCCTGGCCACAAGCTATATCCTGAGTTGTGCAGTCCGGCAGCTTCATTACGACGTCGTTCTCTGCGGCAGACAGGCCATCGACGGCGACACTGCACAGGTCGGCCCGCAATTAGCCGAAAAACTCAAGATTCCACAAATCACTTACGTCGAAAAACTAATCGAGTTAAACAACCAAACCATAACTGCTCAGCGAAACATCGGCAATGGCTGGCAAAAAGTCAAGGCCGACCTGCCCGTCCTGCTTACCGTCACCGCCGACGCTAATGAGCCGCGCGTCGCTGCCGCAAAAAAAATGATGAAATATAAAACCGCCCTCGCCACCGTCGAAATCGAGCAGCAGCTCAAGGCCGAAAACCCCGACGCCACCGCGGATGAGCTAAATGCGCTTCTTTCGCTCAAGTCCGCCGAACTCGAGCAAAAAGGTCTTCTGATAAAGCAGTGGAACCTCGATTTCCTCAAGGCCGACTTGACCTGGTGTGGCAGAACCGGCTCACCCACTAAAGTCCACCGTATCCAGAGCGTTGTCCTCGCCGCAAAAGAAAGCAAAACCATCGAGCCAACCGACACAGGCCTGACCGATATGATTCACGAACTCATCGACGACAAAATAATCGCATAAATTAAAGGCAGGAAAGAAAAAAAGTGAGCGACAAGTGTCTTATATGTGGTTCAGATGTCGAAACCCCAATGCACCAAGGAACCCCAAAAGGGGGTTCGGAGTCCGGTTATTCCTGCCCAAGGTGTGGGGATTATTGGCTCGATAGTCAGGTAGAGCATCACTTGTCCTCTGTGCTCCAACAAGACAACCGTAAGATCGCATGCATAAGCCACTGGATAAGAACAAAGAACGAAGCTTTGCGCCGCAGTAAACCTAACCGAACACCGATTGTCACACTGACGAATGAATTGATCGACACTATACTAAGACAACCATCCCCTACACCCGCAGAGCAAGCAGACAAGTTCGTTCTCTGGCTGGGAAGTAAGATCCCATCCCCCGGAGAGAAAATTCAAGTGAAACCATCAACGGATATATCCATTATAGGAGCCCAGACGCCAAGAGGGCTTGTTCTTGTAATCAGACATTTAATTGACTCTGAATTAATCACCTGCAACAAAGACTTTGTTCCATTAGACCAAGCACATATCAGTCTTTCCTTTAAGGGATGGCAATACTATGAAAAGATAAAACAAGGCGATATCAACAGCCGTAAGGCATTTATGGCAATGAAATATGGCGATGAACAACTTGACAAAATCGTTGATGATGTATTCAAACCAGCAGTCAAACAAACCGGCTTTGACCTTGTCCGGCTCGACGACAGACCCAAAGCGGGACTTATAGATGACCGACTTCGGGTCGAAATACAAACTTCGCGTTTTCTTATCGCAGACCTTACCCACGACAATCTTGGCGCCTATTGGGAAGCGGGTTATGCTGAGGGCCTGGGCAAATCAGTAATTTATACCTGCGAAAAAAGCAAGTTTGAAAAAGACCCGCCCCACTTTGATACGAACCATCATCTGACTATACCCTGGGATGAGAAAAATCCACAAGAAGCAACGGAAAAATTGAAGGCAACTATTCGTGCTACTTTACCTGAGGCAGCAAAATTAACCGATGATTGAACACAAAAAACGTGATATAAACTATGAACAACGAACCACGAACTACGAACAACGAGAAACGAGACACGAGTAACGAGACACGAGTAACGAGTAACGAGTAACGAGTGACGAGAATATGATTGACGTAAATCGACAAGGTGAAGTTTGGGTCTTTGCTGAACAGCATAATGGCAAACTTGAAGATACCCCGCTGGAGTTGATGAGCAGGGCAAGGCGGCTCGCGGACATTCTCAAGGTCCAGATGGCGGCCGTTCTGCCCGGCGATAATGTAAAGGCCATCGCCTCAAAACTGATTCACTATGGCGCCGACAAGGTTTACTTGGCTGAGCATCCGCTGCTCGAACACTACCAGGCGAACAGTTACGCCAGAGTAATCTACGACCTAATCCACAAACATAAGCCGCAAATCGTCCTCTACGGCGCAACGGTCGCCGGCAGGGATTTAGCACCGCGCATCGCAAGCGCAGCCAAGGCAGGACTCACCGCCGACTGCACCGATTTGCAAATCGGCGACCACAAAACCACCAACGGCGACTTCCACAAAAATCTGCTCTTCCAGATTCGGCCCGCATTCGGCGGAAATATAATCGCAACTATCATCAACTTCGACCGCTGGCCGCAGATGGCAACCGTCCGCGAAGGCGTTATGCCGATGCCGACAACCGATACAGGCAGAAAAGGAAAAATCATCGAGGAAAAAATCGAGCTTTCGCAAACCGACCTTGCCCTTGAAATCCTCGAAGAGCATACAAGACCCAAAAAGGTCGACCTCAAGGCCGCCCGGCTCATCGTCGCAGGCGGCGCAGGCGTGGGCAGCAAAGAGAACTTCCGGCTCATCTGGGACCTCGCCAACTGCCTCGGCGCGGCGCCGGCCGCAACAAGGGCAGCCGTTGACCTCGGCTTCATCGACCACGACCACCAGGTCGGCCAAACCGGAACAACCGTCAGGCCCTCTCTCTACATCGCTGTCGGCGTCAGCGGCGCCATTCAGCACCAGGCCGGTATGAACCAGAGCCAGAAAATCGTCGCAATTAACAACGACCCAGAGGCCTCTATATTCGACGTCGCACACTACAAAATCGTCGGCGACCTCAATGAAGTCGTCCCCAAAATGATTAAAGCAATCAAAGAAAAGGGGATAAAAGAACTGACTCCAGCCGCAGGTAAATAAAAAATGGCAAACTTTTACAAAGACAACGACGACATACAATTCTTGTTCAAACACATCGACCTCGCCGCACTTGCCGGATTGACGGAAGAGAATTTCAAATTCGCCTCGCAATTCGATTACGCGCCCGCTAATGCCAATGAAGCGATACGTAATTATGAGATGGTCCTCGATTCGCTCGGGGCACTCAGTGCCGAATTCATCGCCCCCCGCGCCGAGCAAACCGACCGCGAGGGTAATACCCTCAACCCCGACGGCACAGTCACCTACGCCAAAGGTATCGCCGAATCCATCGATAAGCTCGCCAAGGCCGAGGTTATGGGCTTCACACTCCCACACCGCTTCGGCGGACTCAGCTTCCCCGACCTTATCTACACGATGGCAATCGAAATCGTCTCACGCGCCGATGCCTCTCTTATGAACATTTTCGGCCTGCAGGGTATCGCCGAAACCATAAATGTCTTCGCGTCCGAAGAAATAAAACAAAAATATCTGCACGATTTCGCAGCAGGAAAAGTGACGGGCGCTATGGTCCTCACCGAACCCGACGCCGGCTCTGACCTCCAGGCCGTAAAACTCCGCGCCTTTCAGGATACTTCCGGCAACTGGTTCCTCCACGGCGTCAAACGCTTCATCACCAACGGCTGCGGCGAAGTCCTCCTCGTCCTCGCTCGCAGTGAGCCCGACCGCTCCGGCGGTCTCGGCCTCAGCTTGTTCGTCTCCGACAGAGGCCCCACCGTTCATATCCGCCGACTCGAAGACAAGCTCGGCATCCACGGCTCCCCAACCTGCGAAATCTTCTTCGACAACACCCCCTGCCAGCTCATCGGCGAACGACAGCGGGGACTCGTCACCTACGTTATGGCGCTCATGAACGTCGCACGCATCGGCATCGCCTGCCAATCACTCGGCATCGCCGAAGCCGCGTACCGCGTCGCACGCAATTACGCCTCAAGCAGAAAACAATTCGGCGTCGCAATCGAAAAACTGCCCGCCGTCCGCGATATGCTCATCGATATGAAAATCGCCATCGAAGCAGGCCGGGCATTGCTCTACGAAACCTCACGCATCGTTGACCTCAACATCGCCGCCGCTAAACAACTCGAATTCAATCCCCCTGCCGACAAAACGCAATTGAAGCCGCTCAAGGAAAAGGCCCGACGACTCGACAGATTCACAGGAATGTTGACCCCGATGAGCAAGTATTTCTGCTCCGAAATGTGCAACCGCGTCGCCTATGATTCCATCCAGGTCCTCGGCGGCTCCGGCTATATGCGCGATTATGCCGTCGAACGGCACGCACGCGACGCCAGAATCACTACTATCTACGAAGGCACCTCGCAACTACAAATCGTCGCCGCCGTCCGCGGCGTCTGCAGCGGTATCTGCGAAAAATATCTGGTAGACCTGTCCGCCGAAGCCCAGGCGAAGGCGGAACTTTCTCAGCAAAATTATGACCCCGAATTGAAAGACCTGCTCGCCAAACTCACCGAAGGCGCCGAACAACTTAAAAACGCCGTCGCCTTTGTTAAGGAACAGGGAACCGAGTACATAAACCTCTATGGCAGACCAATCGTTGATATCGCCATCAACCTGATTGTGGGGTATCTGTTCTGCGACCAGGCAAGCTCGAAAGTGGATATGCTGGTCGACGTCGAAAGCGAAACCGACGCCGGCCAAACCATACAAATGAAAAAACGAAAAGCGATTATCGCACGACGTTTCATTACCAAAAACTCTCCCTCAATCGCCGCGCTCGTCCAGCTAATCTGCTCAGGCGATAAATCAACTCTCTCCGATTTTCCTGCTCTGATTGGCCCCGTCATGACCGAATAAGGATGATTTTATGCTCGGCACTGTTATATTTGATTTCGATGGCGTAATCGTCGATTCCGAGCTGCTCCACTATCAGGCCTTCAATCGCATCCTACGCCCACTCCGCGTCGAGATGTCGCTGCAGGAATACTACGACAAATTCCTCGGCCTATCCGATGAAGAGTTGCTCCGCCTGCTTGACAAACAAAACAATCTTTGCCTTTCCGAACAGCAACTGCAAAAACTTCTTAAAGAAAAAGCCCTCGCGTTCAAAGGGCTGGTTTCAACCAACGCCACGGTCATTGCAGGCGTCCCGCAATTTCTCAATATGCTCGCCGATAACAAAATCCCGATGGCAATATACTCGGGCGCACTCCTGCCTGAAATTGAAATGATTCTGAATGGCGCTGGCTTGCGCGATTTTTTCGACGTGATTGTCTCAGCCGAACAGGTTAAAAAAGGCAAACCCGACCCCGAAGGTTTCCTGCTGGCCATTGAGAAACTAAACGCAAAACTCAACACTCAAATCTCGCCGCGCGAATGCATTGTAATCGAGGATTCCCGCTGGGGCCTTGAGGCCGCTCGAAACGCAGGTATGCATCCCCTCGCCGTCACCAATTCCTACTCCGCCGACCAGCTAAAACCCGCCGACAAGGTCGTCGAAAATCTGAATGACCTGACTCTGGCTGACCTCCGAACCCTCTGTTCCTGACCACATTCGCCGCTGTATTTAGCCCGCCGTTTTACGGCGGGTTATTCTTGTCTGTCATTCCCGCGAAAGCGGGAATCCAGTGTTTAATTGGGCGACTTTTTTGCCGGGGTCTGCTTTCCAGCAACTCAACTAACGTCGACGTCTTCTGACCAGCCACAATTTGGGCAAGAAATAATGGCAACAGAATGCAAATCGTCGCCAACCACTTTTTTCTCAAAGTTCTTAGCTGGCTCACCACACTCAGGACATGCGACCCGCCTTAGAAAAGGATCTATCTCAACATCTCCAGAATCTAAATACTCCTGAAACAGTCGAATAAGTTCTTCTTTTGATGGTTTCTGCATTGGTAAGTGTTCAATTATTGGCTTTGCCCAGTCACTACACAACCGGCAATAAATAAAATGACTTGAACCATAATTTTTGTGTCCTTGTGTCTAAATGACAAAACAATCATGTTTGTTACTACAACTTTCGGCGAATTGACGCTTTGTCGGGTGCTGGGGGGCTATCTCGCCAATAAAAATACGGACTTTGCGCAAAGTTTATGTCGGCTGGAAATGATGGGCACTTGACCGATAAGAACCCCGCCATCTCCGCCCTTGGCGGGCCTGTCCACCGTAGTTCCTAACGAAGGTGGATGGCAGGGTTTAAGTATCTTCAGGAAAATTCAACCGTGCGAACTCCTTATGATATTTACGGGCAGCATTGTCGTAAGCACATGCGGCGGCGATTTCACTTTTGAAACTGCCGAGATGCCTCTGTTTATGACGCACACGAATTGCCGCACGCCATCTTTTGCAGCCCTTATCAAAACAAACCCCGATATACCTCGAAGATGTCTTCTTTTTTGTTTTTGACCGGTTCATCATATTTTGAGAGCGAGTCGCCAGACGCAGATTTGCCCTGCGATTGTCAAGGCCATCGCCGTTCCCGTGGTCAACAAGTTTACCCTTGGGCGCACGCATAATTAACCTGTGCATATACACCTTCTTTGTTTTCTTATGCCCGATTTTAAGTTCACCAACAGCGTAGTTATTTTTTCCACCTCCCCAATAAATCCATTTGAATTTGCCAATCCAATGGTAGTCCGCAGGGTCGACGATTGTCCAAAAGCCATCGCCGAGATAAATTTTGCGGAAAGAATAGCCGAATTTCAGCCGACGAAAAACGAGAACGGGCCAGGCTAAAATCAAGCCCAACCAAACCGGCAGCTTTGTTGTGTGACTCGCAGACATACCCATCTCCTTTGTTCATTGTTCAGAGTTCATAGTTCGTTGCTGCTACGAACTATGAGCAACGAACTACGAACATTCGGATTGACTGCCTTACCTTGAAGGCCCGCTTTCCCTCGCCCTGCGGGGCTTGACTTGCACTACTGTGCTACTACCTACCAGCTTCCGGCCGGTGAACCTGCATTATACCATATTTGACGCAAAAGTTCAATAATTATCTAACAAATTTCAGCCATAGAGCGCACAGATTTAAACCAACTATAAACTCTGAGTAATACCGAAGTTACATCAGAAATCTAAAATCAACAATCAGAAATTATTTAATCGCCCCCGGGCCTTTTATTCGGGTGTTCCACCTGCCTGTCTTGACGTTGTATTTAGCAGCGTCGATAATAGCCCCGTTAAAATTGCAGGGCCACAACCGGTCGCCGCGGATGTCGATTGTCGCTGTATTGGCGTCATAAACAAACTCGCCGCCGGCGAACTGGTTGTCCCTGTCCTCGTAAGTGACCGCACCCTTCGCCAAAAGGGCCCCCAGTTCCATCCGCCCCTGCGCCGTCTCCAAAATGTCCGCCTCGACGTGCGACGCCGTCATTGCAACCTTGTCCTCTTGTTTGTCGTTGTCAACAAGCGGAAGATAATCCACGAGCAGGGACCCCTCTTTTGAATCCGCAACCAAATGATTGCTGCCGCCAAAAAACTTCAGCGAATCAAACTGGCGCAGGAACGCGTAACATTTTCGCCGCAAGCTGAACCTGCCAAGCCCTTTCTGCGGCTCATCCGTCTGCGAGTTATCCACCTTTATCAGGCCGGGTCCCGTCGCAATGAAGTTGCCGTCAACGGCATCATAATCCATCCTGACGCATTTCATCTCGACGCCGGCCAAAAGCCGCTCGCCAACCTTCTTCGTGCTGGCAAGCTGCACCACGTCTCCCGCCGCAACTAATCGCCCAATGTCCAGCGAGGACCCGCCGCGGAGCGACGAGGCCGGGCCTTTGGCGGATGCCGAACCCTCGGCGTCATCCGCCTGTTTCAAATCAACTTCAAGTTTATCGCCCAGGACGATATACCGTCTCGTCGCATCTTCAATCGCCTGCGACACCGTACACCGGCAATCACCCTCGAAAACAACCTTATTCGACGCCGGCTCAAACCTTACCTGCCTCTGCGCCGTTATCACGAACTTCGCCGGCCCGCCCTGAGCCCCGTCGAAGGGCCCGCCCTGCGTAGAGCCCGCCCCGAGCAAAGTCGAAGGGTCGAAGGGTTTGCCCCCTGCCCCCTGATTTTTATCATTCACATCCGCCATAAGGCGTCCTGCGGAGAACGTGATTCGCGAAGGCCCCGTCGCAACCGCTTCGCCGGTCGCAACGTTATAATCAATCCTCACGCCGCGAAACGTGGTTTTTTCGTCCATTGCTGCCCCTGCCTCCTGCTCGCCGCTCATCGCCACGGCAATGTCCTCTGTCCTCTGTTCGCCCGCGAAATCCATCGGCGTAATAACAACGCCGCCATCGCAGCTAATCGAAACATCCCCTGCCAGCTCAACCGCCGCAGAAGCCACATCCCCTTTGCCGCCGGTATCGCTAATCGATTCCGCTCCCTCGCTACCCGGCGCCACTTCCACGGTGTTATCATCCGCCACCCCGCCGGACACGAAAATGTTGTTGAGCGAAACAATCTCCGCCAGCAGCCGTTCCTGCGGCGTTTCAATCACAACATTACTATCGAGCACGCACCTGTACTCCTGCCCTGGTTTGGCTTTCTCCTTATCCTCCCGCCCCGGCTGTTCGCCGGAGGTCTTCGCCTTTTCCCGCGCACTCGAACCAAATACCGTTCCCTGCGACCACCGCTTTATATTCAAACTCCGCAACCTCTCTATCTGCAAAAACTCAAGCCGCTCCGCGTCGCCGTTGTAAATAAGTTTCATCCCCGTCCCCACCAGCCGCACGTCATCCGAAACAAACTCCACCATCCCAGCCGTCGAAAACAGTGACTTATCCCCCACAAAAGCGATATCATCGAGATACATCACCGCCTCGCCAAGCCCTCCCCCGCGTTGAGGCCATATCCGAACCTTAACATCGCCGGTGAGAAGTCCCTCCTTTGGTGTGACCCTGCCTGCCGCCGTCTCCACCACTACTTTTGCCCGCTCGCCGCTTATCTCACATTTGAAACTCCGCCGATAAACCCTCATATAGGGCTTCTCTATCTCCCAGTCGTTGCCGTCCTGGTGCAAAAGCTTCTCAAACCCAAACTCCCGCTCGACCTGCTTCTGTGCATTCAGCGTGGTATAACGAACGTTTCCCACCACCCCCACGCCCACCTCGCCCATCATCCCAACACTGCCATTCGAATCGCACACGTCCGCAATCAGTTCGGTTAATTGTCTCGAATTGCTTGCGGCTATCGGCGGCGTCCTGCTCAACCGATTATAGATAAAATATATCACCAACACCGCCAAGAACGAAACAAGCCATACTGTAAATCTTCGCGAATGTAATAACATAGTTTATCGTGCAGCCATCCCGTGCAACAAACTATCCTCAAACCCTGTCCGCATCCGGCCGGTCTACTGAATCCGCCAGATACCTCTGCATAAGCTCCTCCCACCTGCCTGTCTTCTTGAGTATATATTCTATGACCTCCCGAACAGCGCCCTGGCCGCCCTTTCGGACCGTCACGTAGTCGGCTGCCTCCTTGACCTCATCGACCGCGTTGGCAACCGCCGCCCCAAAACCCACACACCGAATCACGGGCAAATCCGGCAGGTCATCGCCCACGTACGCAATCTCACTCGTGGATATTCCGCTGGCTCGCATCAGCTCCCGCAAGCCCGCCAGCTTGTCGTGGCAGCCCTCCAGACAAAAATCAATCGCAAGCTCTTTGGCCCGCTGTTTCGTCGGCGCCGACGCCCGCCCGCTCAAAAATGCCGCCGCCAGCCCGGCCCGCTTCCACATCTTTAACCCGTGCCCGTCCAAAACGCTGAAAAATTTGCTTTCCCTGCCTTCGGCGTCAACCACAATCGTCCCGTCGGTGAGCACCCCGTCAACGTCGAGCACCAGCATCTTTATCGCATCGAGCTTCGTCTGTTTGTCCCTCACCGCTTTATCCGCCTCCGCCTGTGGCGGATTATCCGACAACCTTTATCGTCACTATGTCCTGCACGTCGATTAACCCGATTGGTTTGTCTTCGGCATCCACAACAGGCAGCTCGTCTATTCTGTACTTGTGAAAAATCGCCGTCGCCTCCGCCGCCAGCGCATCGACGCGCACTTTTTTGCAATTTTTCGTCATTACCTCGCCCGCCTTTACCTCAAATCCCCTCGGCCCCTCTTTCGTCATCAATCGCCGAATGTCCCCATCCGTGATTATCCCCGCCAGCCTGCCGCGTCCGTCAACCACCATCACCGCACCGTGCCGCTTTACGTCGCTGGTCTTTTTAAGAATCGCTCCGACGGTATCCGTGGCGGCCGCTGTCGGCAGCTTCTCGCCGGGCCTGAACATCATCGACTGCTCAACCGTCATAAGTTTGCTTCCCAACGAGCCGCCCGGGTGAAACCTCACGTAATCCTCCACGCTGAAGTTTCTCGCCTTCATTACCGTCAAAGCAAGCGCATCACCCAGCGCCAGCATACAGCTCGTCGAAACACTCGGCGCAACGCCCAACGGACAGGCCTCGTTTAACTTGCCCATACTCAAAACCACGTCGCTATGCTTGCCTAAAGTCGAGTCCATCTCGCCGGTAATCGCAATCAGAGGTATCTGTATCTGCTTGACGAGATTTATCAACCGGGTAACCTCATCCGTCTCGCCGCCGTAGCTAAGCACAATCACTATATCTTCCTTTCGCAGCCGGCCCAAATCGCCGTGAACCGCCTCCGCAGGATGCAGAAAATGGCTCGGCGTCCCCGTTGAAGCCAACGTCGCGCTGATTTTCTGCCCGATTATCCCCGCCTTGCCTATCCCGCTGACGATGCACGAGCCGGTGCAGTTGTAAATCATCTCCACCGCCCGGCTGAAACTTTCCCCAACCGCCCGCACCAGGCCTTTTATCGCCTCGCCCTCGCTCTTAATTACCCGCCTGGCATATTCAAGGTCAGCTTTCATTTAACAGCAACTCCAAAATCGCCGCCAATACCCGAATGCACAATAAGCGCTACAATTTCACCGCGATTCCGCGGTCATCGTAACATACTATCTCATATCTTTCGCCGGCGTAATCGGGCGACGAATGAATGACGACTCGCTTGTTATTAAGCTGCTCTATTTGCGCTATAGCAGCTCTTTTTGTGTTCTGCAAATAATCCGCCACCCCCGGCGAAACAAACAGCTCCACTCTCCTGATTTGCTCCTTCGATGCGGCCAGATTCAGCAATCTAATCAGCTCTATCGAGCACGACTCGTGGCTCTTGACGTACCCGCTGCCGCCGCAGTGCGGACAAGCCAGATAGGTGCTCGACTGCAAGCTTGGCCTCATCCTCTGCCGCGTCATCTCCACCACTCCGAAGCTGCTTATACGCAGAATCCTCGACCGCGCACGGTCCGTTCTCATCGCCGCCCTGAACGTCTTCTCCACCTCCCTGCGGTGTTTATCGCTGTGCATATCGATGAAATCACAGATGATTAACCCCCCCAGGTCGCGCAGCCGAAGCTGCTTGGCTATCTCCCTGGCCGCCTCCAGATTCGTCTTAAACGCCGTCTGCTCCGCATCGTGGTGCTGGCGGGACTTCCCGCTGTTCACGTCTATCGCAACAAGGGCTTCGGTCTGCTCTATCACAACCGAGCCGCCCGCCTTCAGCGAGACCGCCCGCGAGTGAACCTTCGCAATCTCCTGCTCAATCTTGTACTTGTGAAACAGCGGCTCCTTGCCGTCATAGTACACAACGCGCTGCTTCAATCGCGGCGACGCTATCGACAGAAAATCACGAATCCGCCGCACCATACTCTCCGAATCGCAAATAATCCTGCTTATTTCACTGTTGACAATGTCCCGCAAAGTCCTGATGACAAGGTCCGATTCCTGATACAACTCCGCCGGCGCCTTCGTGGCTGATATCCTTTTATCAATCGCCGCCCACAGCCGCTTCAGATACCTCATGTCGTTTTGAACGTCCCGCTTGGAGCTTCCCTGTGCGGCTGTCCGGATTATAAACCCGATGTCCTTGGGTGGATTGCTTTGCTCGAATATCTTGCGCAACCTCGCGCGTTCCTGCTCATCCTCAATCTTGTGCGATACGCCGGATTTCTCCATCCACGGCATCATCACCAGATACTTACCGGGCAAAGCAAGATACGTGCTCAGCGTCGGCCCCTTCGTATTGATGCCTTCCTTGGTCACCTGAACCACCACCTCGCTGCCCTTGTGCAGACAGCTCTGAATCGGCCTTCGCTCCCTCAGCGACCTGCGTTTGCCTATCTCCTCGGCCTCTATCGCGTCCTTGCCGGCGAAATATCGCGGATGAAGGTCGCTTATATGAAGAAAGCCGTTCTTGCCCACCCCGAAATCCACAAACGCCGCCTGTATCGCCGGCTCAATGTTCACCACCCGGCCCTTGTAGATATTACCCACGTACCTCGTTAAGCTGGTACGCTCCACGTATAACTCCTCAAGAGCGCCACCTTCCATAACCGCCACCCGGCACTCCTCGCTTTCCGCAACATTTATAAGCATTTCTCTTGCCATCTTTTTCTTCCCACAAACTATATTATTAAACCGCTATGCCTTCCCATTGAACACTCGTCCGCCTGACCGGACCAGCCAAATTCTCCGCTGTCAACTGCAATAAACCCAGAATCTCACCTACCCGTATCGTGCCCGCCGGGCTAATCTTACAGTCAACAGCAATATCTCCCGCCTCTTCGCTGATTGACTCCAAAAACGGCCTTACGTCAACCGTCTTCGTTCCTGAATCTTCACCAGTTTTTCTTTCTACCACTAATCTTTCGCTGGTCATCAGCTCTTCAATCCTCGCCTTAACACTCTCCTCTGTTCGCCTTATTTTTATAACGTATCTCGCTGAACTCGGCTCAGGTACTTTCGTCGCCTGGCTGATTGCCGCTGAAACAATCTCAATTCCTTCAGGCATCTCGCCTTTTAACCTCTCCACATCAAACGCCGTCTGACCTTCCTCAAGCCACAGACACAACATCTCGTCATCCGATTCAACGCCAACGCTTCGCGGCAATACCAGTGACATCCGCAAATGCGGATTATACCCCTGGCTATACGCAACCTTCGCCCCCGCCCGCACGAGGGCGCGCTGAAACATACGCATCGTCTCCGCGTGCGACAAATACCGCAAATCCCCTTCTACCCTGAATCGAATCACCGCTAACATCTGACCCACAATTCGCCGCCACCCGACTCGTTTACCCAGTCATATTTCAGAACGCCTCGGGCAGAATTTTTCTCGCCGCGTCTCGTAAAAAACTGGAAATCTGCCTTTCCGAATTCATACCCAGAACCTTCCTCGCAACCTTATTGCACTCCTCAATCGTCACCGACCGAATAATCTGCTTTATCTCCGGTATCATCGGCGACGCAACCGAGAGCTTGCGCACCCCAAGCCCCAACAGCAGCATCACCGACTCCGGCTCCGACGCCATCTCCCCGCAGACGGCAACGTCTATCTGCGCCTTGTGCGCATCCTGAATAACCGTCCTGACAAGCCGAAGAACCGCCGGGTCCACCGACGAATATAACGTCGAAACAAGCTCGTTGCCCCTGTCAACCGCCAGCGTGTATTGCGTCAAATCATTTGTCCCTATGCTGAAAAAATCCACGTCCCTGGCCAGCATTGACGCCGTCAGCGCCGCCGCGGGCGTCTCAACCATAATCCCAACCTCAATGTCCCTGTTATACCGTATCTTCTCCTCGTCCAGGTCCTCCATCACGTCGCCCAGAATCATCTTCGCCTGCATCAGCTCCTGCAGATTCGTAATCAGCGGAAACATTACCTTCACCTGTCCCAGGACAGACGCACGCAAAATCGCACGCAACTGCGTCTTGAACATCGTAAGGTTTTGCAGACAAAATCTTATCGAGCGCAGACCCAGGAACGGATTCGGCTCGCGGACGTATCGCCTGCTCTGGGTGTATTTGTCGGCCCCAAGGTCCACCGTCCTTATTATCACCGGCTCCTTCTTAAAAACCCCGACCGTGCGTGCGTATGCGTCATAATGCTCGTCCTCCGTCGGCTCGGTGTCCCGGTTAAGATACAAAAACTCCGTCCGGTAAAGCCCTATTCCCTCCCCGCCCTTTTTAAAAACAAGCGCCGCTTCATCCGGAAACTCGATATTGCCGAACAGCATCACCCGCACGTCGTCCCGCGTCTCGGCGGGCTTCTCCCTTATCGCGTCCAGCCGATGCTCCATCTCCGTATACTCGACCGCGTACTCCAGGTACTGCTGTATCGTCGTATCGTCCGGACCTATAATGACAATCCCGCGGTTGCCGTCGATAATCACCGTCTCGCCTGCCGTCACGCTCTCGGTGATGTCCTCCAGTGCGACGACCGCCGGTATTCCCAGAGACCTGGCCACAATCGCCGTATGGCTCGTCCTGCCGCCTGCACCCGTCGCTATCCCCTTGATGTACTCCTTGTTGAACCCGGCCGTCTGCGTCGGGCTTAGCTCGCGCGCAACAATTATCGCCTCCTCGCTCAACTGCTGAATATCCTGCCTCCTGCCTCCCAGCAGGTGCCTCAATAACCGATGCTCAATGTCGTATATGTCCGCCGCCCGCTCGCTTATGTAAGAGTCCTTCACCTTCGCAAAATCTGACGCGGTGTCACGCAGTGTCTTCGAAACCGCAAACTCGGCCGTCACCGACTCGTCGTGAACTAAGTCGGTTATCTTCTTCCGCAAGCTCCTGTCACGCAGAAAACTTAAATGGACCGCGAAAATATCCCGTATCTTTCGCTGACCAATATCCTTCTGCTGGTCCTGCAGCCCCGTCAGCTCCTCGATGGCGTCCCTGAACGCATTGCGCACCCGCTGCGTCTCCGCCAGACGCTGCGACGGCTCTATTGACCGCCTGGGAATCCGATAATCCTCGGCATCGATAACCAGACACTTGCCTATCGAAATTCCCGGCGAAACAGCTACGCCTTTTTTTATCTCCATCGACCAGCCAGAATCACTGTACCTGCCGAGCTTTTTCTTCCGGTGTCGGCTCGCCGAAATGCTTTACCTCCACAAGCTCCCGCAATGCCTCAACCGCATTGCCCGCGTCCGCGCCCTCCGCCCTTATCTTCAGCCGCGTCCCGCACGTTGCCGCAAGCATGCTCATCTGCATAATACTCTTACCGTCTGCGCTCGTCTGCTCGTTGCTCACGGCTATTGACGCCTGATACTGACTCGCAATATCCACAAACTGCATCGCAGGCCGCATATGAAGCCCGTCTGCATTTTTTATCTCAACTTCAACCTCACAAAACCCCTTCTGCACTGTTTCGCCCGTCTGCATATAACTTGCTCCGTCGCCTTGGCCCGCGTCTTGCTGTCGCCTGCCCCCTTGTCTTCTGTCGAAGACAGAAAAGGGGGAGGCAGGCAAGACAGCAGCGTGGGCTGAAACTTACAAGGACGGATTAACATCCGCCTCTTTCAGCAAGTCCTCTATCTGCGCCGCTGTCTGCGATTGCCTCAGAAATCTGCGGAACTTCTCCTGCTGAAGGTGTCTGAATATCTTCTCCATCGCCTGAAGGTGCTTGTCCGGGTCGTCGGCGGGGCTGACTAAAAGTATCACCGAATACACCGGCTGTTTGTCCAGCGCCGCAAAGGCCACTCCCTTGCTGCTCCGACCAACCGCCGCAACCACGCTCTTCACCGCCTTGTGTTTGACGTGGGGAACTGCTATCCCCTTACCCATCCCCGTGCTCGCCTCATTCTCCCTCTTGATTACCGCGCGAGCTATTTTTTCACAGTTGCCCCTGCCTAAGCGTCCCGCCTTGTCCAGCGCACCAACAAGCTCCTCTATCACCCCGTCCCTGTCCTTCGCCTGCAGCTCCGCAATTATCGCCTCAAAACAAACAAAATCCGCAAATCTCATAGTGTCCTTCCACGCATCACCCACAAACGCTAACGAGCCCTGTGCTTTTTGTCCCGTTCCTTCGTCTTTCTCTTCCTGAGCTGCTGCTCAAGCCGGTGCACCGCCGAGTCGATGCAGGCATAAACGTCGTTGCCATTTTCCTTCACCACAAACACCTTCTTGTGCTCGGCCCTGGCGATGACCTCCACCGCCATATTTCCGCCTTCTTTGCCGCCGACAATCACTTCAACCTGATTGATGATGTTGTAAAACCTCGGCAGCTTCGAGGTCTTTTCTTTTGCATAGCTCTTGACCGCCGCCGGTATCTCAACGTGCTTGCCGCTTATCGTGAATAACAAAACAGTTCTCCTTACCTGCTTTTCCTAAACATCACTCAAAAAAACACGCCAGCCGACCCTTGTCCGCCGGCCCAACCATTATACAGAAACCCGCCTGAATTTCACGCATAATCCACCCGCCGGGAGGTCCTCCTCATCAACCGCCCTCCAGCATCTTCTCGTCCCCCGGCGTTATCAATCCAGCGCTTACTATAAACCGAAACGCATCCTCTATCGACATATCGAGGTCTATCACATCGCCCTTTGGCGCTATTATGACAAAACCCGTCAAAGGCGACGGCGTCGTCGCTATGAAAATCGTCACAAACTCCTTCCCCTCCTTGTCAACTATCTTCTTCAAGCCCGCTCCCGTCACTAACCCGACCGACCACACACCCTTCCGTGGATATTCCACCGCCACCACACGCGAAAATATCCTTTTGGCGTCTTCCTTCGCGAAGAAAAAGTCCGTAATCTGCTTGATGTAAGGATATACCTGCTTGAGTAACGGCGTATTCATTATGAATTTCTCGACCTGCCGCCAAAGCGTTTTGCCCAGCACGCTTGCCAAGACAGCACCCACCACGCACACAATCCCCACGGCAATCAAAAACCCCGCCACCGACAAGGCAGTGTCCACCCAGAATTTCGCCAGCTCCTCCTGCGAACCCCCTGCTAACCCTATCAAAAACACTAACCCGCGTTTTATGTGAACGCTGATTTTGTCATTGATGAACCCATAGCCCCACAGGATTATCCATATCGTCAGAACCGTCGGTAATAAGACCGCCAGTCCACGCAGAAAGTAATGCTTAAACCGCCCCGATTTTGGCATAGTCGCTAATCACTCCTTTGTCTTCGCCGACGCTTAATCGCGTCGCATCCTTTGCCGTTTAGCTTAATTTACCCCCGGCTCGTAGTCAATGGCTTCCTTCTTCGGCAAATGCCTGCCGGTCCAGTGAATCCACGCCCCCGGCAGCGCAGCAAGCACCCACACCGCCCGCTGGCACAATGCTATCGCCATCGCCTGCTCCGGCGAAACCCCGGCAATCACATTAAACAGCCCCGCAAGCCCCCCTTCAACCACACCCGCACCACCAACGCTCACAGGTATCGCGCCCAAAGCCCACGTCAGTGGAAAAAATACAAAATAATACTCCGCACCAACCTCAACTCCAATCCGCCTTCCGATTAGCCAAAAACCCGTTATCACTATCCCCTGCAGAACAAATGTAAGCCCAAAAGCAGCCAATATCGTCAGGGGACTGCGACTATAGAGCACCGCCGCTGTCCAGGACCTCTTCGCCAGCTTTAGAACCTGCCCCCATAACCCGGCAAGCAGCCGCCTCCCTGCCGGCAAAGCCGCAACCAAAACAATTACTGCTGCAATAATAACCACCATCCATACCAAAACCTTATCCAGTCGCCGTCCCAGCCCCGGCAGCTTCACGTCTCGCAACAGCACAAACCAGCAAAAGCCCGCCAATATCATAGAGCTTGCAAAACCGATTCCCCGGTCAACAAATACACTCAGCGCCGCCTCGAACCGGTGCTGCGTGTGTTTGGTGACATACCACGCCCGGACCAAATCGCCGCCGACCGAACCGGGTATGCAATTATTGTAAAAAAGGCCAAGAAAATGCAGCCGAACCGCCGCCCATACATTTATACGAACCCCCTGCGTCCTTAACAACAGCCACCAGCGAGACGCAAGGATAACCTGGCTTATTACGAAAGCGACCAAAATCCCCCCGAAAAACCACAGCCCCATCTTCGCAAAACTCTGTCCCAGAATCACATAACGCTGCTTCCGGCAAACCCAGATTATCACCGCCAATACCGCGACTAATACAAATCCAATACGCAGATAAACAAATATTTTCCTCGTCGCGGTCTTTTCCTGCTCGCTCATCTGCTCAATTTCACCTTAAAAAGGACTTGTCTGTCAGAATGATACCGGGTAAAACTCTTTCTGGCAAGGTTTTGAACCTTACAGGAGAACCAAAAAGTGACTGAAAACAGCGAAATCGAACAAGGCACAAAATTCACCCCCCAATTTGATTCCACCAATGGCCTGATTCCCGTAATCGCCCAGGACTCCAAAACAGGCCAGGTGTTGATGTTTGCCTATATGAACCGGGAAGCACTCGACTTGACCATTAGGACCGGCTGCGCAACCTATTACAGCAGGTCACGAAAGAAACTCTGGAAAAAAGGCGAACAATCAGGCCACACACAAAAAGTCGACCAAATCCTCATCGACTGCGACCAGGACTGTATCCTGCTGAAGGTCGCCGTCAATGCAGGCCAGTGCCACGCCGGCTACCAATCCTGCTTTTATCGCGCCCTCAAACCCGAAGCAAAATCCCTTGGCTTCATCGCCAAAAAGGTCTTCGACCCCGCCAAGGTCTACGACAAATAACCACTCCGCTTTCGATATTGGCTGTTGGGCATTGGCCGCGAAGGTTATAGTTGATTGGAAAGCTGCGTGCGTATAAACTATCTTGCACATAAATTGCGAAATTGATGTCAGCGGGTTAAAAATGATAGAGCTTGTGGAAAAACAAAGAGGTCGGCTGGACGAGTTGTGCAGGGACTACTGCGTCAGGCGGTTGGAGTTGTTCGGTTCGGCCATCGACCCTGAACGATTCGAGCAGGGCATAAGCGACCTCGATTTCATTGTCGAATTTCAGCCGATGACCCCGGGTGAGCACGCTAAAGCATATCTGGCTCTGCTCGAACGACTTCAGGACTTGTTCGGCCTCAACATCGACCTTGTCGAGATTAAGGCCGTGGACAACCCCTATCTGCTCGAATCCATCAACGAGACACGGAGCCCGATTTATGCGGCGTGAGGTGAGCAAATATCTTTATGATGTCACCAAGGCCTGCGATGCCATTCGCCAGTTTACAATGGGTAAAACGCTCAAGGATTATCAAAGCAACCTGCTGTTGCGCAGTGCGGTCGAGCGTCAGTTGATGATTATTGGCGAAGCCCTTAATCAGGCCGTCCGGCTGGAGCCGGAGCTATCAGAGCAAATAGACGAAGTGCGTCAGATTGTGAACCTTCGAAACATCATCGTGCACGGCTATGCCGTTGTAGAGAACGAAACAATCTGGGGGATTACCCAAGACCAGGTGCCTGCCCTTGCCGAGCGGGTCAACCAACTCCTCTAAAGAATTGGAATTACGCCTTTGCTTCCGGTTGTTCTTTCTTTTCGGCTTTGGGTTTTTCTTTTGGTGTTTCCGCTGGCGCTGCCTGCGGTGAGCTTGCCTGCCCTGAGCTTGTCGAATGGGTCGAACCCGCTGCGCCCGCTCCCTCGGT